>ERZ894220.407-NODE-407-length-34237-cov-8.06126_pt1 | contig 34237 bp, 32 predicted proteins | sample MGYA00380292_ERZ894220 | MGnify/ENA primary metagenome ERZ894220 (study PRJEB32331, sample SAMN06328446) | human gut metagenome | biome: human gut microbiome; feature: stool | host: Homo sapiens | collected 2014-12-05 ... | reverse complement strand
TGCGGACAGGCAAGCAGGAAAAGCTTTTCCATGAGCTGATCGTCCAGATCGGCAACAAAGATGATATGGGTGTCCTGACCGAGAATGGCGCACTGGCAAAGGAACTGCTGGACGAGTATATGCAGGGCTTCCAAGAGCGGAACCCGACACTGCGGGTGTTCGGGGCTTTCCTCCACATGGACGAAGCTACGCCCCATCTGCACATCGACTTCGTGCCGTATGTGTCCGGCTGGAAGGGCAAAGGACTGGACACCAAGGTGTCCCTGAAGCAGGCGCTGAAAGCCTTGGGCTTTGCAGGCGGTTCTAAACGGGAATCCGAGCTGAACCAGTGGATCAACGCCGAGAAAGAGCAGCTTGCCGCCGTGATGAAGCGGCACGGCATTGAGTGGGAACAGAAAGGCACCCACGAAGAGCACCTGTCTGTGCTGGACTTCAAAAAGCAGGAGCGTAGTAAAGAGGTAGCGGCTCTGGAAGCTGCCAAGCAGGAGTGCCAGACCGACCTGACCGAGATGCAGGAGCAGTTGGAGACGGTACAGACAGCCGTAGACGCAGCCGAACAGCGGGTGCAGAAAGCAGAGCTGACCTACCAGAAGCAGAGCCGGGAACTGAACAAGATGGCTCCCATCATGGAGGGGTTGGAAAACCTGTCAGCGCAGTACTCCCAGCGGCCAGAGGAATGGGTGCCGGAAGCAGCCACATTTGAGACCGCCAAGAGTTACCGGGAGAAAAAGGCCATACCGCTCATCAAGAAGCTGGTGCAGGTGATTTTCTCACTCCATCGGAAGTATTGGGAGGTCAGGAACGAGAGGGATAAGTACCAGAATTTTTATCAGGATGAGAAGAATGCCACTCGCCATCTGAGCCAGTAGCTGAAAGAGGTGAAGGCGGAAAACGAGCAACTTCATGCGATAAAACGTGATTTTGGAAGAGTGTGGAACTACTTCGGTGCGGAAAAGATACAGCAGGTCATTGGACTTATGAGGGAGCGGGAGCAGACCGCGGATAGAAGCCAGAAGAAGAACAGGCAGAACAGCGTAGAACTGTAAGCATAGCAGACCCCCGCCAGCAGATGCTGGCGGGGGTCTGTACATATAAGTGATAATTCGACAAAAAATGCAATAGCAATATTTATCGGCTTGCAATCACGGAAAAGCTGTGGTACGCTTTACTAGGATAGTATAAAGGAAAAGTATATCCTTTTTAGAAAAAACACAATGATGTACCAATAGTGGTACATTTACTATGTTAAAATGAAAGAAAACAATGCGGGAATCCGCATTTGATGGAGGAAATAAAAATGGTAGACACCAAAAAAGAGCAGGAACGCGAAGAGCTGCACCGTGCAATCTGGGCAATTGCTGACGATCTGCGAGGCGCAGTGGACGGATGGGATTTCAAGAGCTACGTTCTCGGTACGATGTTCTACCGTTATATTTCGGAGAACATTGCCAGTTATATCAATCAGGGCGAAATCGATGCAGGCAACCCGGATTTCCGCTATGAGGATATGCCTGATGCAGAGGCAGAGCAGGCACGGGAAGGGCTGGTACAGGAAAAAGGGTTCTTCATCCTGCCCAGTGAGTTGTTCTGCAATGTGCGGACAAAAGCAGCCAGCGATGAAAACCTCAACGAAACACTGGAAACGGTCTTCCGGCACATCGAGGAATCCGCAAAGGGCAGCTCCTCCGAGGGGCAGTTTGCAGGACTGTTCGATGATTACGATGTCAACAGCAATAAGTTGGGGGCGACCGTTGCCAAGCGCAACGAGAAGCTTGTGAAACTGCTGAACGGCGTGGCAGATATGAACCTTGGCGATGTAAAAGAGCATGACATTGATGCCTTTGGCGATGCCTACGAATACCTGATGACCATGTACGCCAGCAATGCGGGCAAGTCCGGCGGCGAGTTCTTTACGCCTGCCGATGTTTCGGAGCTGCTGACCCGGCTGGGTACCGTAGGCAAGAAGGAAATCAACAAGGTCTATGATCCTGCCTGCGGTTCCGGTTCGCTGCTGCTGAAGGCAGAAAAGGTGCTGGGACGGGATGCCGTGCGCAATGGCTTCTTTGGGCAGGAAATCAACATCACAACGTACAACCTGTGCCGCATCAATATGTTCCTGCACGACATTGAATTCGACAAATTCGACATTGCCTGTGAGGATACCCTGACCAATCCGCAGCACTGGGATGATGAACCCTTTGAGCTGATCGTTTCAAATCCGCCGTACTCCATCAAGTGGGCGGGTGACGAAAATCCGTTGCTCATCAATGACCCTCGCTTTGCTCCGGCTGGTGTGCTGGCTCCGAAGAGCAAAGCGGACTTGGCCTTTATCATGCACTCGCTGGCGTGGTTGGCTTCCAACGGTACGGCGGCAATCGTCTGTTTCCCCGGCATTATGTACCGTGGCGGTGCAGAACAGAAAATCCGCAAGTATCTGGTTGACAATAACTTCATTGACTGCATCATTCAGCTGCCGAGCAATCTGTTCTTTGGTACCAGTATTGCCACCTGCATCATGGTACTGAAAAAGGGTAAAACGGACAATAAAGTGCTGTTTATTGATGCTTCTTCCGAGTGCGTCAAGGTGACGAACAACAACAAACTCACCCCGGAGAACATTAACAAAATAGTGGACACCTTTGCACAGCGGGCAGAAGAAGCACACTTCTCCCATCTGGCGGAGTATTCCGAGGTGCAGGAAAATGACTATAACCTGTCGGTTTCCACTTATGTGGAAGCCAAGGATACCCGCGAGAAGATTGACATTGTGAAGATGAACGCTGAAATTGCGCAAATCGTAGCACGAGAAAACGAACTGCGGGCCGCCATTGACCAGATCGTGGCAGAAATCGAGGGCTGAGATGGAAAGCGAAAAGAAAGATTCTGCATTGGTACGTTCTTCTGCGGCGGAATACCTGACCTTTGTTGCCTCTACGGGCGAGGATAAGGACAGCATTGAGATGCGCTACGAGGATGAAAACATCTGGCTGACGCAAAAGATGATGGCGACCCTTTACGATGTGGGGCTTCCGACCATCAATGAGCATATCAAAAAGATTTATGCTGACCATGAGCAGGACGAAGCGGCAACTATTCGGAAATTCCGAATAGTTCAAAATGAGGGTGGCCGACAGGTTACTCGCAGCGTGAACCACTATAATCTGCAAATGATTATTGCGGTCGGCTTCAAGGTGAACAACCAGCGGGCGGTGCGGTTCCGTGTCTGGGCAAATCAGATCGTGGAGCAGTACACCATCAAGGGGTGGGCAATGGATGAGGAGCGCCTGAAAAACGGCGGCACAGTCCTGACCAAGAAATACTTTGAAGAGCAGTTGGAGCGCATCCGAGAGATTCGCATTTCGGAGCGCAACTTCTATCAGAAACTCACTGACATTTACGCTACTTCGCTGGATTATGACCGCAATGCGCTGACCACAAAAGAGTTCTTTGCGAAGGTACAGAACAAGATGCACTATGCCGTGCATCGCCATACGGCGGCAGAACTGATCTATGAGCGTGCCGATGCCGAAAAGCCGCACATGGGGCTTCACACATGGAAGGACGCTCCCAACGGCAAAATTAAAAAGAGCGATGTTTCGGTGGCGAAAAACTACCTGACCGAAGATGAAATGAAGTCCATGGAGCTGATCGTTTCGGCATACCTCGATTTGGCCGAAAACCGTGCCCGCCGTCATATCCCCATGACCATGGAAGACTGGGCCAAGCGGCTGGACATCTATTTGCAGGCAGATGATCTGGAAGTGCTGAAGGACGCAGGTAAAATCTCGGCACAGCTTGCAAAGATGCACGCCGAAACGGAGTTTGAAAAGTACCGTGTGGTGCAGGATCGGTTGTACCAGAGCGATTTTGACAGGTATTTGGAGGAAAATTTAGAGTAAAGATGAGCCTTGAGATTTGGAGTTTCCTAGTGGATGTGCTCTCATTGATTGCAACAGTTGTATTGACAGTTGCAATCTATTGGCTACAGCGCTCACATGAAAAAGAACGTGAGCAAATGGAAGTAAAAGCGCAGGAAAAGGCTATCGCGGAGGCGGCAAGAGTTTTTCTGATTGATAATGAAGATGAAATAGAATACTTGCCGTTGTCAGCGATTGCAAAAAGCCTGAATCTCAAAAGAAAGCATCATAGAGCGATAACGACTAAGTTTTTAAGATGTAGTGAGGAAGTCCAAAAGGAAATTCTGAAGCAAGCCAATTTTCAGCTAATAGAGGTTTCTAAAGAACAGGTGAGTGCTGCATTAAAACGACTAAAAGATGATATTAAGGCGTGCGGTTTTGGACAAGATACTTTATATGATGGGGCTAAATACTTTCATCGGGCTATGGAACGTTATTCAAGTGAAAAAATTGAAACCGTAAATCCATATAGATTTGAGGATTTTGTAAACACTCGACTCTATGAAGATGATGCACATAGATTGCTGAAGAATACGCAATTTAACCGAACCCTGTATGACTATATGTACGACTATCGGCATTCGGGAAGAACAAATTGGCTTATACAGAAACCAATGGACATGGTTTGGGAGCAGTGTAACTTGGGCGAATGCCCGGAAGAAATAATGACATTCTGGACGATGCGAATCGTTATTGACTGTTGCCGGGTATTTGCTGAATCAGAAGAAGATTTTGCTTTCGATGAAGATTTGATCGAAACACAGGAAGATATGTATTATTATGCGGTGATGGCACTGTACAGTACCTATATTGCAAAGAAAGAAGAGGGTGCGGATGAGTAAGCTAGATGAACTGCTCCGGGAGCTTTGCCCGAATAGTGTGGAATATAAGAAGCTGGGTGAAATTGCAACAGTTTTGAGAGGTGCATCACCGCGGCCAATAAAAAAGTATATTACAAATGATTCTGATGGGGTGAATTGGATAAAAATAGGTGATGTTCCTGTCGGAAGTAAGTATATAACACAGTCCGAAGAAAAAATCACAAAAGAAGGTGCAGAAAAGTCAAGATATGTTCGGAAAGGGGATTTTATATTATCCAATTCTATGAGCTTTGGTAGACCTTATATTTTGGCGATTGATGGCTGTATACACGATGGTTGGCTTTCAATATCGAATTTTAAAGATGTTTTCCTTTCGGATTACTTATATTATCTCTTGAGTTCATCTGCGATACAGCAGGAAATGAAAAAACGAGCATCCTTTGGAGGCGCTGTCCAAAATCTAAATGCAGATATTGTAAAAGCACTTGTTCTTCCTGTTCCACCGATTGAAGTTCAGAGTGAAATTGTTCGTATTTTAGATGATTACACAGAAAACGTGGTTGAGTTGCAAAATCAACTTGCGTTAGAGATTACAGCTCGCCAGAGGCAGTATACATTTTATCGGGATAAGCTATTGACATTTGGCAAAACCGAAGGGGCTAGGATGGAGAGAATCCCTTTAGGAGATATCGGCTCGATTTGTATGTGTAAACGCATTTTGAAGAGCCAAACAAATACAGTTGGAGGTGTTCCTTTTTATAAAATTGGGACATTTGGTAAGAAAGCCGATTCCTATATTTCACAGGAAACATTTGACGAATACCGATCAAAGTATAATTTTCCGAAAAAAGGTGATGTGCTGATTTCTGCGGCAGGAACAATTGGTAGAACAGTTGTTTATGATGGTGAGCCTGCATATTTTCAAGATTCCAATATTGTTTGGATTGATAACGATGAAAGCATTGTTTTGAATAGTTATCTTCGCTATTGTTATGAATTGAAACCGTGGAAGGTGTCTAGTGGAGGAACAATACAGAGATTATACAACGATAATATTGCAAAAGCGGTGATTACCGTTCCTCCTCTTGATGTCCAAAGCCGTATTGTAAATGTACTGGACAACTTTGAGAAGATTTGCTCCGACCTCAATATTGGCCTGCCTGCTGAAATCGAAGCCCGGCAGAAGCAGTACGAGTATTACCGAGATAAGCTCTTGACATTTGTGGAAACCGGCAACACAATTTTGAGCAGAGCAGAGCAGAGCAGAGCAGAGCAGAGCAGAGCAGAGCAGAGCAGAGCAGAGCAGAGTGGTTAGCAACGCTTAGAGGGATTGCTGCATTGCTTGTTTACATATCACATCTTAAACTGATGGTTACGCAGAACTTGTTGTTTACAATTGGTAGAGTTGGTGTAACGATTTTCTTCTTGATAACGGGATATTTAACCTATACATCCTATAAAAAAAGAACTGGAATGCAATATTTGGTAAATAGGCTATTTCGCATGTATCCGGAGTATTGGGTGCTTTTAATGGCTGCATTTATATTTCAGATAAAGAATGTTTCTGCACCGTGTTGGATGGCAAACATAACATTATTTAATGAGTTTATGGGATACGGAAACATTCTTGGAGCAAGCTGGATGATGCCGATACAAATTTGCTTTTTTGTTTTTATTTTTTTCTTTAAAAAATATGTGGTGAAAAGCAATGCTCCAAAATATTGGATTCTTTTTTGGGGGATGGTATCGTTGGGAGCAGGCTATTTAAGGTATGCTACGGGAAAACCTATACCAACAGCGTTTCCATTGCTATTCTTAGTTGCTTTATTGGGAATTGAATTCTTCATTCAAGAGAATGGTAAGAAGCAGAAAGCGGATAGTATGTGTTGTCTGGTGATATTTGAAGCTGTTTTAATTATGTCAACAAAGCTATCTTATGACAATTGGTTATATTATGTGGTTGCATATAATATAGGAATTGTACTTTTTGTATTTATGAGGAAACGAGAATGGAAGAGCAAGCTTTTAATCATGCTTGGAGAAATAGGATTTCCTTTTTTTCTTTGCTTTGACATTATATTTTCAATTATGGTTCGGTTTGGAGTATGTGAAGAAAATCAATATATGTCGGTTAGTGCATGCATAATACATTTTGTTTTGTCTCTTGCCTTTGCTGTGATCGTGACAAAATGGGTTGAAAAGCCTATATTAAGATATGGCAAAGCCTTAGAAAGAAAAATGGCATCAAAATAATAGATTGCGCAAATAAAACGAAAAGTGACATTTTGATAGAATAAAATTATTCGAGCAATATACGGTGTCAACTACAATGTGAGGAAGATTAAATGGAAACAAAATTGATTAAAGACAAAAATTTGAGGGGGGGAGTACGGAGTTCTAATATTGAACTTTTCAGAATCCTTTCAATGCTGATGATCGTAGCCCACCATTATCTTGTGAATTCAGGGTTACTTGATTGCATTGATGCACAGGCAAGTTTGCATTTTCAGGATTATTTTCTTTTGCTATTCGGATGGGCAGGAAAAACAGGTATTAATTGCTTTGTTTTGATTACTGGATACTTTATGTGTACATCGCATATTACCAAAAAGAAGTTTGGTAAATTATTGGCCGAAAGATATTTTTATGCCATTGCATTGTGGTGTATATTCTTCTTTACTGGATATGAAGCATTTTCAGCCAAAGGTTTCTTGAAGATGATATTTCCATTTTTCACGGTGGCAGATAACTTTACCAGTTGCTTTTTACTGTTTTACTTATTGATTCCGTTCTTGAATAAGTTGATTCATGCTCTAACAGAAAAAGAACATTTCTGGTTAATGGTGTGGTGTCTGGGAGTTTATGTGGTTCTGCCGTCTTTTGCAAAAGCAAATGTTGTATTCAACTATGTAACATGGTTTAGTATCCTCTTCATAATTGCATCGTATATTCGTCTTTATCCGAAAGACTGGTTTAGTAATACGAAGATTACGGGAACGCTGATGATTGCGTCGTTGATTATATCATGGGGAAGTGTTGCGGTGTTAGCTACGCTTAGTCGCATGGTAGGGAAAAACATCGGGTTCAGCTATTTCTTTGTATCTGACTCTAATAAGGTCTTAGCTTTAGCGACAGGTGTTAGTGCCTTCCTATTTTTCAAAAATATAAAAATTGGATATGACAAGATTATCAATACAATTGCTGCCTCTACATTTGGAGTATTATTGATTCACGCTAATAGTAATACCATGCGGCGATGGTTGTGGCAAGATACGTTTAACAATGTTGGTGCTTATGAGGCTGGAAATGCGGTGATTCACGCTGTTGTGAGTGTGATACTGATTTATGTGGTATGTACAGTAATTGATATATGCAGAATCAAACTGCTTGAAGCACCACTCATGAAAAAATTGAAATAATCGGAAGACACCTGGTACGGCATGAGCTACCACGAGGATGTCGCAGCAGTAAAGGATAGCTTTAAGAAGATGCTGGAGAATGGTGTGTACAAGACTGATTTATTTGCAGACTTGTGATATACTTAAACAACTATAAAAGGAAAAATATTATCACCATGCTCAGAACGAAAGGACTGGAAGCTGGATCTTCGTGTTAATGAATATACAGAGCTGGAGATTTTCGCTGAGAAAAATTCTCCGAAGCGTGTGAACTGTCCAGAGGCCTGTGGACTGCGTCATCTTGCATTTTGCGTAGACAGCGTGAAGCAGATAGTGAATGAGCTGGCGGAGATAGGCATTGAATGTGAGCCGATCCGAGTTGACGATTTTACCGGCAAGAAGATGACTTTTTTTTATGACCCAGACGGATTGCCGCTGGAACTGCACGAATAATCATGGGAGAGAAAAGAACACATAAATCTCGGAAGCCCGGTGGAGGCCGGAAGAAGCTGAAGCCAGAATACGATGCAGGAAAGAATTTGAAAGAGCAGATGGATGCTGCTATGGTTCTCTATAATTCAAATGACTCCCTGCAGGTCATCGCCGACGCTTTGAACTTGAATCCTATCAAGGTGAGGAAGCTCCTCATCACGGCTGGTGTGTATGAATCAGAAATGGCGGAGAAGGTACGGGATACCTTTGAGGAGTACCGAGAAACAGAGTGCTATAAAGAAGCAATCCTCTCAACCGCAAATACTCTTCAGCTTTCCAAAGCCTCCGTTACCTCGTACTTACCATATCAGAAAGGTGTGTACTTCTCAAGTACAGCAGCCAAAGAGCAGATCAGTGTTGGAGCTGAGCGGCAGCGGAGATACAGAGCAATGAAGCGGTGGAGGGCTGATCCGACAGAAGAAAACTTCTGGGGAGTGGTTCTGGCTTATGCCGGGGTAAAATTTAAAACCTACTCAGGATTGCCATTTTCTTATGAAATTAGAAAAGGCAGAAATGGACAATACACGAAAGAACTGTGGATTGACAGGCGGGAGAAGAGTAAAAGTCTGGCATGGAGTTCGGTGTTATTGGCACTACGGAATATTAAAAAGGTGGGGAAAGTGGTTGATCGTCCTAAAGCTCTGGGCGATATCCGAGGCGTGACTTACATATACGGAATGTTCTACCGGTTTGGTCTGATTGATGTACCGGATGAAGTGAAGAGAAGATTTTCTTGCAGGACTGTTGACGGGAAATACAGATTGGGTGGTTAAGTCAAACATGGAAGCCAGCGAGGGATTCACGGATATTATCATTGAACCACAAAGAAAAAAATAGCACTCGGAAATCAGTCACAAAGTATTGTTGATTTCCAGGTGCTATTTAAGGATTAAAGTTGAATTTGAGAGAAGTCAATAACTAAATCAGAATAAAGACCAGCTTTTACCTGATCGGAAAAAGTAAATTCGTTGTTATCATCTGTTTCAAAGTTCCAGACAGTGATCCGGTTCTTTATTGGATCCACAATCCAGTATTCTCGGACACCAGCAGATCGATATTTGAATAGTTTTATAGAATAGTCCATGCGTCTGCTGCCAGGGGATACAATCTCCATAATCCAATCCGGTGCACCTGTGCACCCATTATCTGTAAGTTTGTTTTTATCACAAATTATGCTGATATCCGGCTCAACATAGTTTTTATCATTCTCATTTAGAAAAACAGCAAATGGAGCAATATAAATTTTACAGGATCCCTTCTTTGAATCAATATAGTCTGCAATCTTACGGTATAACGTTCCGGTAATTTCCTGATGTAGTCTGCTCGGCGGTGCCATGTAATAAATATGACCGTCAATCAGTTCGGCTCTGGTTCCTTCTGGAAGCTTGTAAATATCGTCGGTTGTATAAATCTGCTCTTTTGGTAATGGCATAGAAGAATACTCCTTTCTTGAACGTATAAAATGTAAAGAATATGGCTACTCAGATTCGCGAAGAATTCTTTGCTTAATAGCTTCTTTAATATAGCCGTTAGCTGATTCGCCGGCTATTGCTGCAACCGTTTTGATTTTGTTATATAATATAAGTATAACATTTAATCAATGCTGTGTACATAGTCAAAAGCGACAAAAACTACGTATTGAAAATGTGGTAACAAATACAGTTGGAATGTTTGTTGGATGGCTGATATGGAAGATAGTATGTAAGTGCCTCAAAACATGGCAGAGTGCAAAATAGCAGTTCGTCTGCTACAATGTACCCAACATGAATTGAGGCAATTTTTTATAGATGATATTTAGAGTTAAATACTTTAGTTTATATGTGATTGATATAATGCATATGCGCTCAAAGAAAATCCATCATCAATTTTCCCCTGACGAATCCAATCATCCATTTTATTGACAGGAATTTCTATAATCTGTTTAATTCCTTCGTGAATTTGCTGGTTCTGTTGAAAAGATTCGATTTCTACCAAATATACATCAACCCTGTTGCCTGTAAGTCCGCTGTCAGAAATTACGTTTCCGAGCAGAATTGGCTCATTGACGATGGTTGCGCCTATTTCTTCTTTTAGCTCTCTTGCCGCATTTTCAGATGAAGTTAAATTATCTTCTGAAAATCCTCTTGGAAAACTATACTGCATTTTTCTTGGTGCGTGTCGATACTGATTTAGCAATAAGAAGTTATTTTTGTATTTCGGTATCATAACAACCCCGTTTTTTCCGTTTGGTGAAACAATTCGTTCGTAAGGGAAGAACTTTTTCGGAGTCTCAGAATTACTGTTTTTTATAGGATCTACAATCAGTGTATTGAAATTACTCTGATATACGACTCCGAATTTATAGCCATATAATTCTTCTAACTGCATCAGATATTTTGTTATTGATTCATCATTCACATCTGCAATCGGATATATCGAAGAATTTTTAAATAAATCTTCATGAGCCCCATTCTTTTGGTATTTGATGTATTTTTTTAGTTCAGGTGAAAGGACTAATGAAATAGGAACCGATTTATTTCTTTTTTCACCGGCCGCAATGTCTGCCATGCAGTTATTGTTGTAAATAGCTGGTTTGCAAAAGAAATATCGATAGCATCTTTGATTAGTTTGCCTATATCTCCAAGTGCATCTGACAGAGAAGATAGTACTGGAAACACATGGGCAAGCCCAGAGGTGACCGCTTCACTGACGATCAAAAGAAACAACCATTCCAGTGCCTGACCGGCGACTGATTTTAGACCGGCAGGAATATGGATCCATTTTATGCATGGCAGTAGAGCCAGTTTCTTTGTGGTAGAAAATGCTGTCATATATATCTGAAGCTGATCCTGAAACAGATCTAAGCAACGATCAATGGCAAAAGCCAGAAACAGACATATGATTGCAAGTAACAGGTGTTTTCTTATTGAGGCATGAATTTCTTTTTTATGGTGTTGAACTTTCTTGTTGAAATTGTATTCATATCGATAAATAATGCTTTCATTTTCCGCTGTTGTTTTATATGACACGTATCCTGTGTAGCGAGCCGCTATTTTGAACCTGGGTAAAGCTTTCAGCTGTTCAAATTCTTTAAAATACATTGTTTCATCTAATAAATATTTTTCATCAGCAAGATTTCCATCATGCCAGTCCTGGTTTAAACGATTAAAAAAGTCAGAACGAAAAGTTATTTTTTCACCGCTGAAATTCTCGGACAATTCATTTACATCATAATGCTTTGTAACATTACATATACTTAGCTCGCAGGCGTAATTATAGCAGATATTGATAATTGCCTCTGCATATTGATATGGAGTTTTGCATTTGGATGCATCTTCTTTGAATTTTTGCTTTATTTTATGTAAATAAACAGATCGGTCATTATTACCATTTTGATAACATGAGAGATTCTTTATAATATGGATTGCTTTATCCCATAATGGATCTTGCGGATTTTCAAATTCAGTTACAAATGTAATAATATTTTGCATTTTTAGTTTTTTATATTCTTCGGGAGCTTTCGGAGGAATATAAATATCGTGTAATGCGCTCAAACGTAGTACGGTTGAGAGCAGCCAATATAATTTTTGCAATATATTACGCATTTCCTGTACGACAGACTCTTTTGAATGGTTGACAGTTTTTTCATCGAATAAAGAACTTTGTTTTAAAATTTTCTTTTTTTTCTGAGTTTCTTCTGAGTTTTCCGGGCTTATGGTTTCATCGTATACAAGCTCTTCAAATAGTTTGATCAGCTCATGTTCGGAGCGATTTGTACCTGTAGAATACTCAAATATTTCAGAAAGATCTGAATATAATAAACTTCGTTTGATTAAGGACAAAAGTCTTCTTTGAGAAGATTTTACAGGCAGTGCAGAATAGATAAATTGTTTTTCTGATTCAACAGAGTTGATTAAATACTGGGATAAACTTCGTATATCACCATACTGGGATATGCGGATTGCGCCATTTTCAAAAAGTCTGATAAAATATTTCTGGTATTCGGAATCTTTTAATAAACTAAAAAATCCTCTGGAATCCACTAATTGATTATAGGTTAGCACGACAATATTTCCGTTGTTGACAATTTCATTATATAAAGCTTTTTGTCCGGCTATTATTTCTTCATCTGTTTTTCTTACTGAATCGAGTTCAAATAAATATACGTATTCCCTCATAGAGTAGTCCTTTCTGCTTATCAGTTATTTTTAAGTATCTGATATACATAATTTTCGGCTATAATCTTCGGTGTGTCAACTACTTAAATATTGTTGGGATGGATATTCTGCTTGGAAAATGAGAAAATGGGATTAGTAAAAAAGAAAATTTTAAGAAAAAAGTAGTGGTTTTACGTATTTAGGGCTAGCCGACGCGCTAGCGTCTTGGTACAATCTAAGTATAACTATGGTGGAAGGCTTGGAGGCACTAAATGAAAAAGTATGCCTGCCGGACGGCGATGATACTTGCTTTTCTACCGTATAAAACGCCGTAGATGCCGACCAAGAAGGAAGATTGGATGGATCAGATTATAAAGTTGTGAAGGAGAACGTCAAATGAGAAAAAGTACGAGAGGCTATTGTAAATATTGCAGTAAAGAATACACCAGAACAGGCATGGTAAAACATTTGCAAACGTGTAAGAGAAGAATTGATTTATATGAAAAGACAACAGAAACCGAAAAATATTTTGAACTGCTGTTATATGGAGCGTACAATAAAGATTACTGGCTTATTATACAGATCAAAGAGAATGCAACATTGGATGATCTGGATCAGTTTATCCGTGATATCTGGGTAGAATGCTGTGGACATTTAAGCGCGTTTGAGATTAATGGCGTAAGCTATGAAAAGGAACCAGATGATGATTTTTGCTGGGATGAGCCGGCAGAAAGCACGGAACACAAATTAAAAGAAATACTTGAATCGGATATGTTGTTTGGATATGAGTATGATTTTGGATCTACTACGGAACTTGCGATCAAAGTATTGAATTATTATAATGCACCAAAGCAGAGTAAAAAAGTGGTGATATTATCCAGAAACAATCCACCGGAATTTCAGTGTTCGATTTGCGGGGAACACAGAGCATCCTGGATAAATGCCGTGGATATTTATGGTGAAGAACCATTTTGGTGTGACGAGTGCGCAGACAAGCTTGAAGAGGGCGAATTTGATGAAGAAATTGACAGTGAAGAGGTGTGGCTACTTCCGGTTACGAATTCTCCAAGGATGGGAGTCTGCGGATATGAAGGAAGCAGTGTGTATCCGGAGCAGTTTGAACCGGATGAAATTTGTTAGATAAATACAGATATAATTAGTTCACAAAGAGAAGGAAAAAGCTATGTCGATTAAAGAACGAGAGGAGCTTTTATTTCAAAAATTAAGAGAAAAAGATACCAGTATTGTAGCCGATGGAGTGATTTGCGAGCAGGAATTTTTAAATGCCAGATATAAGATCGTATATATCCTGAAAGAAGTAAATGGTGGAAAAAGCTGGGATCTGCGAGATTTTGTTTATGAGGGTGGAAGATCACAGACTTGGGATAATATTGCACGCTGGACGGAAGGAATTCTGTCCTGGGAAAAAGAATTTTTGTGGTCTGAGATGGAGACAGACAATGAACAAAGACGCTTGCGGGAGTTGAAGAAAATAGCAGCGGTCAATTTGAAGAAAACTTCTGGTGGACGTACTTCAAATAATGGTGAAATTTACAGGGCAGCAGTTGATCATCATGACATTATCAAGAAGCAGATTGATTTGTATAAAGCAGACTTTATTATTTGCTGTGGCACGGAGTATGTTTTTATGGATGCATGTTATAAGGACAGAGAGGTTGAATGGAAAATGACTTCAAGGGGAATCTGGTATTTCAGAGATGGCAAATCTGTTGTCATCTCATTTTCGCATCCGGAAGCAAGAGTGAAAGATGCGTATTTGTTTTATGCATTGACGGATGCGGTGAAGGAGATTATGCGCTGTGAAGAGTTTGAAGAACAACTATAGGGATTATAAGGAAAAAGTTTTGTAAAATCTGCAAGTGAAAGCAGAAGTATCATATATTGTAATTAGAATATGACAGGATACGGGCAATGATGGAGGTTTGCCATTTTAGATGGCAGATGATAATATAATCTGTATAGAGGCAGAAAGGAAGTGGATACAGATGGGGATTTTCGTAAATCCAGATAATTCGGCGTTTCAGGTTGCGTTGAATTCAGAAATATATGTTGATAAAACAGGTTTGTTGGAATATACCAACAAAGTAATGAATACATTGCAGGGATATATTTGCAATAGCCGTCCACGCCGATTTGGAAAATCTGTCACGGCAAATATGCTTACAGCCTATTACAGCAGGGGATGTGATTCGGAAAAAATGTTTTCCGGATTTGAAATTAGTAAGTACTTGGATTTTAGAACACATTTGAATCAATACGATGTAATTCATTTGGACATTCAATGGTGTATGGAGCCGGCAGGCGGCGCGGAAAAAATTGTTTCGTATATTACGGGAAAAACGCTTGCGGAATTACGGACATATTATTCAAATGAATTGCCGGAAAAGATAAATTCTTTGTCAGAAGCGCTGGCTGTAATTAACAATAAAACGGGAAATAAATTCATTATTATTATAGACGAATGGGATGTACTGATCCGCGATGCGGCTGCGGATAAAAAGGTTCAGGAAGAGTATATTAACTTTTTAAGAGGGTTATTTAAAGGAACGGAACCAACAAAGTACATTCAACTTGCATTCCTGACGGGTATTTTGCCTGTTAAAAAAGAGATATCACAATCTGCATTAAATAATTTTAAATTATATTCTATGCTTAGTGCAGGACCACTTTCTTCTTATATTGGATTTACTGAAGATGAAGTGAAAGCTTTGTGCGAGAATTATGATCGAGATTTTGAAGAAGTAAAAAGATGGTATGATGGATATCAGCTTGGTCAATATCATGTCTATAATCCGAATGCGGTTGTAAATCTGATGATGGAAGGGGAATTTCAGAGTTACTGGTCTGGAACAGCTTCATATGATGGAATCGTTCCGTTGATCAATATGAATTTTGACGGTTTAAAGACTGCGATTATTGAAATGGTGTCAGGAGCAGCTGTAAAAGTGGATGTTGGATCTTTTCAAAATGATATTGTCAGTATTGTGAACAAAGATGATGTTCTGACTTATTTGATCCATTTAGGGTATCTGGCATATCTTAGTAAAACGGAAGCGGCATTTGTGCCGAATGAAGAGATAAGACAAGAGCTGATTCGCGCCACACGTAGGAAAAAGTGGAATGAATTCCTTGATTTTCAACAGACATCCGAAACATTATTAGATGCTACATTAGATATGGATGGGGATGCGGTAGCAGCGCAGATTGAAAAAATCCACAGTGATTATTGTTCTATGCTACAGTATAACGACGAAAATTCTCTGAGCAGTGTTCTGGCAATTGCATATTTGAATTCGATGCAGTATTATTTTAAACCGATTCGGGAATTGCCAACGGGACGGGGATTTGCTGATTTCATTTATATTCCTAAACCAGAATACAGGGATGATTACCCGGCACTTGTGGTTGAATTGAAGTGGAATAAGAATGCGCAAACTGCGTTAGGACAAATTAAAGATAAAAAGTATCCGGAATCTGTATTGAATTATACGGGGAATATTTTGCTGGTGGGAATTAATTACGATAAGGAAAGTAAGGAACATCAATGCTTGATTGAACAGTATGTGAAATAAAAGGATGTAGTTTTACCAGGCGATATTTTTGTGGAGCAATACACAGTTTACATTTTAGAATCTGTGGAAAATATAACGAAGAAAAATGGAAAATAGATGAAAAAAGTAAGATGGATTATTTTCGGAATGTTAGTAGCTTTGCTTACAGGATGTTCTGGAAAAAAAGCTGCAGAAACTTCTGCGGATGCAAAAAATGTGAAAAATACGCTTGATTTTGTAGATGCACACGGCGAGTGTTATACGGTGGAAATCAATGAAGCAGTTGCCAAAAATCCGTATGATAATGCACTTTTTGCAAAAACTGAAAATAAAATTAGCTATGAAGATGACAAATACACTTCGAGGCTGGGTGTGGATGTATCTGTTTTTCAGGGAGATATTGACTGGGAGCAGGTGAAAGCAGCAGGCTATGAATTTGCAATTCTACGAATCGGATATCGTGGCTATGGCGAAGAAGGTACGTTAAATGCAGACGAGAAGTTTGAACAGAATCTGAAAAATGCCCGAAAAGCTGGAATGGATGTTGGTGTTTATTTTTTCTCGCAGGCGGTAAATGAAGAAGAGGCTGATTTTGTTCTGGAACATTTGAAAGGGCAGGAGCTTCAGATGCCGGTTGTGTATGATCCGGAGCATATTCTGGAGGACGAAGCACGGACGGATGGTGTAACGGGAGAACAATTTACCCAAAATGCGAAGGTATTTTGTAAAGCAATAGAAGAAGCAGGATATGATGCCATGATTTACAGCAATATGCTGTGGGAAGCGTATGAACTGGATCTGGAGAAGCTGTCAGATTATCCGGTCTGGTATGCAGATTACGAAGAACTTCCGCAGACGCCGTATAGGTTCAGTATGTGGCAGTATTCCAGTACAGGAAGCGTGCCTGGGATTGACGGAAATGTGGATTTGGATATCCAGTTTGTAAAAAGATAAAAATTTACTGATTTCTGAAAAAGTATTTGTTGCGATTTGCAGGAAAATGTAGTACCAAATCGTAGACATTGATGGAGTGATTGCCGCGGCTGATGAAGTGTGATAGAATAAATTTTATGATGTTATAGACTGAGCATAGTATCGCTGATACTTGTATGACGAAATGTCTGATTTTAACTTTATGCAAGTTGTGTATGGATAATTGAGCACAGAGATAAACAGATTGCATAAAGTTAGAAAAATTCAGAAAAGGCACAGAAAACCAGGCAGGGAGAATGGAAAGAATGAAACCAGTTTACGAAAGATTTATCGAGAATCCGGATTTTACGAAACCGGAATTTGTCGAATTGATAAAATGTGCAGAAGATCCGGAGGCAGTCCGGAGACTGAAAGAAGAAGCAGTCCGTATTCGGGAGATTTATTACGGGAAAAAGGTATTTACCAGAGGACTGATCGAATATACCAACTATTGTAAGAATGACTGTTATTACTGTGGAATCCGCAAAAGTAATGCGAATGCAAAGCGCTACCGTCTGACAGAAGAAGAGATCATGGCATGTTGTGAGAATGGCTATGAGCTTGGATTCCGGACGTTTGTCCTTCAGGGCGGGGAAGATGCTTATTATACAGATGACCGGATGGTAGAGATTATTAAAAAAATCAAGGAAGCATATCCGGAATGTGCGCTGACGCTGTCGATTGGTGAGAAGTCTTATGAAAGTTATAAAAGGTTCCGGGAAGCCGGAGCGGATCGTTACCTGCTTCGTCATGAGACGGCGAATGAAGAGCATTACCGGAAGCTGCATCCGGAGAAAATGAGTCTCGAAGTCCGGAAAAACTGTCTGTATGATCTGAAGAAGCTTGGTTATCAGGTGGGGGCTGGCATGATGGTTGGTTCACCTTATCAGACGACAGAGGATCTTGCAGAGGATCTGGTATTTCTGAAAAAATTGCAGCCGGAGATGGTGGGGATTGGACCGTTCATCCCACACCACGACACGCAGTTTGCAAAAGAACCGGCAGGAAGTGTGGAGATGACACTGTTTCTGCTCGCTGTGATCCGGATCCTGCTGCCGAAGGTACTTCTTCCGGCAACGACAGCACTTGGGACGATGGATCCGCTTGGCAGAGAGAAAGGGCTGCAGGCAGGAGCCAATGTTGTGATGCCGAATCTTTCACCGATAAAGAACCGGAAGCAGTATGAGCTGTATGATAACAAGATCTGTACCGGAGAAGAAGCGGCAGAATGCCGTGGATGCATGGGAAGACGAGTGGCAAGTGTCGGATACGAACTGGTGACAGAGCGTGGAGATGCAGTGTAAAAAAAGTATGATGGATGGAATCGAACAGATTTTCTGTAAAAACTTGCTAAAATTATGCTTTTGATTTTAAACAGATATCACAAAGAAGAAAAATTATTTTTGCAAGAATCAAAAGAATCTGTAGAAAGAAAACACTTTTCGATACATTTCGATGGATTTCACAAGCTATCGAACCGGCATTTTCAGCGGTAAAAGAATCTCCCTTTTTACCACTAGGAAAATATACGCAGGATATGCTACTATATAGAAGTCGACAATACTTATACGCGTAAGAACAGGAGGAACTTGATTTAGCTGTTTTCTAATGAGAACCCGCAGACCTTTCTTGTACAATGCGGTATCATAAATAAAATATTTTATTTTAAAGCAAATTGAAATTGTATATAGAGAACCATATATACAAGCCGGACACAGGGGAATGGGACCGTAAAAAGTTTCGTTCCCCTGTGTTTGGTTGGAGAATGAAAGGTATCGTTTGAATTTATGTTTCAGGCTTCTGCATTTTATCCCTACCGAAACTTACAGTTTTATGGTATGATGAAAAAGTATGTAATCATCGCAGAAAAAGTCGTTTATGATAAAAATATGAGGATTACACGAAAGAGGAAGCCAGCCTGGAAAAGGTCTTGTTTCCGATTCCGAATTTTGGGAGGAATATAATTTGAGTAAGAAAAATGAGTATCAGGGACATCTGATCCGTGAGGTTTACCCGGATTCCATTGCCGAGGCGATGGAGATCGAGCCGGGAGATGTCCTTCTGCGAATAAATAACCAGAAAATAGAGGACGTTTTTGATTATCGTTATATGATCAAGGATGAGTATGTAGAAGTACTGATCCGCAAGCCGGATGGGGAAGAATGGCTTCTGGAGATCGAGAAAGAATATGACGATGATCTGGGGGTTGAATTTGAAAATGGTCTGATGAGTGATTACCGTTCCTGCAGTAACAAGTGCATTTTCTGTTTTATCGATCAGATGCCGCCGGGAATGCGTGAGACCTTGTATTTTAAAGATGATGATTCACGTCTGTCTTTCCTGCAGGGCAATTATATTACCTTGACGAATATGAAACAGAAGGACGTGGACCGTATCATTGAGATGCAGCTTGCACCGATCAATATTTCCATTCAGACCACTAATCCGGAGCTTCGCTGCAAGATGCTGCACAACCGTTTCGCCGGGGAAAAGCTGAAATTTGTGGATGATCTGTACGCCGGACATGTGGAGATGAACGGGCAGATCGTACTCTGTAAAGGAGTCAATGACAAGGACGAGCTGCGCAGGTCTATCGAAGACCTGATGAAATATCTGCCATTTATGCGGAGTGTGTCGGTGGTTCCGGCAGGACTTTCCAAATACAGAGAGGGACTTTATCCGTTGGAACTTTTCACGAAAGAAGAAGCAGAAGAGACTATTGACCTGATCGAGAGTTATCAGAAGAAAGCATATGATGAATACGGGCTTCATTTTATCCATGCAAGTGATGAGTGGTATATCCTTGCAGAGAGGGATTTCCCGGAGGAAGGACGCTATGACGGGTATATCCAGCTGGAAAATGGTGTTGGCATGATGCGGCTTCTGCGGGATGAATTTTATCATGCATTGGAGGAGTTTCTGGCAAGTGAAGAGTATCCAAAGTTAAAAGAAGAGACCGCACGGACATTTACCATTGCGACCGCAAAGCTTGCTTATCCGACCATTCAGGAATTCGCAGACCGGATCATGGAAGCATTTCCGAAGGTAAAGATCACCGTTGTCTGTATCCGCAATGATTTCTTCGGCGAGACGATCACCGTATCCGGGCTGATCACAGGACAGGATCTGGTGGCGCAGATCAAAGAGCGGCAGGAAGCAGGAGAGGATCTGGGAGACACGCTTCAGATCCCGATCAATATGCTGCGAAGCGGAGAAGAGGTCTTTCTGGATGATATGACCGTACAGGATGTGGAAGCGGCACTTGGCATGAAGTTAAAAGCCGTGGAGTCCGGTGGAAAGGATTTCCTTGACGCGGCACTGAATTTGGATTATCATACAGAACGGAACAATGAGAACTTTGTATACATCAAAGCATACGACAGAGAGGATGAGTAACTTGAAATTTTCAAAACAGATGTCTGAATCGATCAAACTCGGTGTGATCCTTGCAATCGCAGGCGGATTTATGGACGCCTATTCTTATATGTGCAGAGGAAAAGTATTTGCCAATGCGCAGACTGGAAATATTCTGCTTCTTGGAATCAATATTTCAGAGAGAAACTGGCAGATGGCACTTCATTATCTGGTACCGGTGCTGGCATTTGCCATTGGAATCGCCCTTGCAGATCTGGTGAAAATACGGACGAAAAATCTGACACTTCTGCACTGGAGACAGATTTCGGTATTCTGTGAGGCAGTGATCTTACTGAGTGTCAGCTTTATCCCACAGAATTTTAATCTGGCGGCGAATGCACTCACATCCCTTGCGTGTGGGATTCAGGTGGAAAGCTTCCGCAAAATCCATGGAAACGGAATTGCAACCACCATGTGTATCGGAAACTTACGAAGTGCGACCCAGCATATGTGCAGTTATGCGAACACGAAGGATAAAGAGTATATCAAGAAAGGACTTTTGTACTATGGAATCATCTTCTTCTTTGTGATCGGTGCAGTTATCGGAAATGCCTGTGTGGAAATGTTTGCTGAAAAGGCACTTCTGATTGCTTCTGCAATTCTGGCAATTGCTTTTGTGATGATGTTTGTTGATGGAGAAAAAGAACAATGCAAATAAAGCAGATCGCGTATATAAGATCCGATTTTGTGGAAAAATTCGGGATTCCGCGACAGAGTAATCTTGTGGATACCCGGGCAGAAATCCATTTTCTGCCGGAATATCAGAATGCGGATGCGCTGCGGGAAATAGAGACGTATGATTATCTGTGGCTGATCTGGGAATTTTCGGAGTCGATCCGGGATACCTGGAGCCCGACGGTACGTCCACCGCGGCTTGGTGGTAACAGACGGGTGGGAGTCTTTGCCACCCGTTCTCCATTTCGTCCGAATCCGATCGGACTTTCATCGGTTAAACTTACGGGTGTGGAATTTCGGGAAAAAGAAGGACCGGTGCTGATCGTAGAGGGAGCGGACCTTCTGGACGGAACCCCGATTTACGATATCAAGCCTTACCTTCCGTATGTGGACAGTCATCCGGAGGCAAGGGGCGGTTTTGCAGAAGAAAAAAAGGATTACAGACTGGAAGTGAGTTTCCCGGAGCAGTGTCTGGAACTGATCCCGGCAGAAAAAAGGACGGCGCTGATCCAGATCCTGGAACAGGATCCAAGACCTTCTTACCAGAAGGATCCATCCCGGATTTACGGTATGGACTATGCAGGGATGGGAATCCATTTCCGGGTAGAAGAAGGAACACTTATTGTGACGGAGGTAGAAAGATTATGAAAATCTATCTTGCACCGATGGAAGGCATTACAGGTGAGGTATACCGCAGGGCGTACCACACCTTTTTTGAACCCATGGATAAATATTTCACCCCTTTCCTGAACCCGAATCCTAAAGGAAAATTCAGCAGACAGGAATGGAATGAGATCCTTCCGGAAAATAATGAGGGCATGTATACCGTACCGCAGATCCTGACCAACCGCGCCGAAGATTTCATCCGCCTGGCCCGGCAGCTGAAAGGATTCGGCTATGAAGAAGTCAATCTGAATCTCGGCTGCCCTTCTAAAACAGTTGTAAACCGGAAAAGGGGATCCGGCTTTTTGTTTTATCCTGATGAACTGAACCACTTCCTTGATGAAATCTTTGATAAACTCGATATGAAGATTTCTATCAAAACAAGAAGTGGCAAATATGAACAGGATGAGTTCGAAGAACTTCTGGATATTTACAATCATTATCCCCTGGAAGAACTGATCCTTCACTCAAGAGTCCAACAGGATTATTACAAAAACAGACCCGACTGGACGACCTTCGCCTACGCCTTCCGGAACAGCAAAAATCCTCTGGTCTATAATGGAGACATTTTTTGTGTGGAAGATTACCAAACCTTCCACCAGAAATTCCCCGAAACAGAATGCATCATGCTCGGAAGAGGAATTCTGATGAACCCATTTCTTCCGGCAGTTATAAAAGGGGAATCTACATTTGACACCAAGAAGATTGCTACATTCTGCGATCATCTTCTTGATGCCTATATCGAAAAATCTCCAGAAGAAAAAAATGCAGTAGTCAAAATGAAAGAACTCTGGTGGTATCTCGGCAAAAATTTTCAAAACAGCGAAGAATATCTGACACAAATCCGCAAAAGCCAGACCATCCGGGAATACCGGATGGCGGTAGAAGGTTTATACAGAAACTGTACGTATTTACAATAATAAAAATGCAGTTTGATGAAACAGCCAAAATACTAAAGAAGAAACCTGTCCCATTCCGATGATTGTGCAATGGAGAGAAGACTCAAAAATCATTGAAGCCTCTGCTGAAAATGATTTTCGCTTTCAGAGGCTTCTCGGAATGGTTTGCACAATGGAATGGGACAGGATTCTTTTTGGGACGCATCTTGCGACAAAATCCCCTATTTTCTAGTAAAATTGCATAAAAATCCAGGCGTTAGCTTTGACTAAGATTCACAAAAATCTGAAAAACATTAGAAACTTCTACAATTATCTGATAAAATAAAGAGGTAGGGATTCGGCAAGTCTAAGAAAGAAGGAAGAAAATGTACGAAGTAGGAGATTTAATTGTTTATGGCCGGACAGGGATTTGTGAAGTGACCGAAATTACGACGCTGAAAATGGATGGAGTACCGAAGGACAAACTGTATTACATTTTGAGACCGGTACATGAGAAACACGGAAAAGTATTTACACCGGTAGACAATGAAAAAATTGTCATGCGAAGAGTCATTTCAAAAGAAGAAGCAGAAAAACTGATCCGTGAGATCCCGCAGATCGAGGGACTCTGGATCGGAAACGAGAAGCAAAGGGAAGAAAAGTACAGAGAATGCATGAAAAGCTGTAAATGCGCAGAGTGGGTGCGGATCATCAAGACACTGTATGAACGGAAAGTATCCCGCCTGAAGCAGGGAAAGAAGATCACGGCGACCGATGAACGTTATCTCCGGATGGCAGAAGGCAACCTGTATTCGGAGCTTTCCATAGCACTTGGAATTCCGGAAAGCGGAATGGAAGCATATATATCGAATAAAATAAATGAGACAGAAGAACCGGTACTTTGCTAATGCAGAGGACCGGTTCTTCCGGGTATAACGGGAGCGAAAAATGGTAACGACAGCACAGAGGGATGATTTTGCAGAATATTTGGCATTTCCGGCTGTTTTCTGAAAAATGGGTTCTTCAAATAGAAGCCATTCTATGCTATACTGTTTTGGATAAGATTGAAAATGAGGTGAAATCATGGATAAAGAATTAGAACTTGTGGAGCATAAAGCTTCGATCCTGATAGATGCGTTACCATATATCAGAGACTTTAACCAGAAAACGGTGGTCATTGAGTACGGATGTGCCGAGTGGCTCAGCGGAGTGGAAGAGCAGAGACTGATGCAGGATATCGTCCTCTTAAAGAGTGTTGGTATGCGCCCGATCGTAGTACATGATACCCGTATGGGACTGGACAAATTCCGTGAGAATAAGCGGATCGCCAAGCTCCTTGAACTCTGTGGAGTTAAGGCGATCGGTATCTGTGGTGTAGATACAGAGACTATTGGTCTGATGCTGGATAATGATTATATTCCGGTCATCGTGCCAAATGATATCGACAACGAAAGCGAATATATCGATCCGAAAGAGACTGCACTTGAGATTGCAGAGAAAATGCAGGCGGACAAGCTGGTTTATCTGTCAAAATATCCTGGAATCTACAAAGATGAAGAGAGAAAAGATATTTATTATAAGATTACCGTCCCGGAAGTAGAAAAACTGCGCAAAGAACGTAATTTCCCGAAAGAATTTGACGAGATCATCGGTTATGGCCTTCAGGCATCGAAAAATGGTGTCAACCGTGTGCATATTTTGGACGGAAGAATCCGTCACGTTCTTCTGATCGAATTCTTCAGTGTAAACGGAGCAGGAACGATCTTCATTGAAACAGAAGCAAAATTATATCTTCATGAGCTTGGCAAATAGGAGACCGGCTCGATGAAGAAAATGACAGGAAAAAATACACTGATGCTCTTTTTGACGGCATTCATCTGGGGATCTGCATTTGTAGCACAGAGCGTAGGGATGGACTATGTAGGACCATTTACATTCAGTTGTGTGCGTTCCTTTATCGGAGGAATCTTTCTGATCCCGTGTATCTGGTTCCTGGATCAATGGCGCGCCAAAAATGACGGGACAGAGGGAGGAAAAAAGGCAGTTTCCAAAGAAGAAAAAAAGATGGAACTGCTCGGTGGAATCTGTTGTGGTCTTGCACTATGCGTGGCAACCAATCTGCAGCAGATCGGAATGCAGTACACAACGGTAGGAAAAGCCGGATTCATCACAGCTCTTTACATTGTGCTTGTGCCGATCTTTGGAATTTTTCTGAAAAAGAAAGTAGAAGCAAGAATCTGGGTAAGTGTCATGATTTCTGTTGTGGGCTTATATCTGCTCTGTATCACCGACAAGCTGGTGCTTGGAAAAGGGGACACACTGGTTCTTCTGTGTGCGGTCGTATTTACGATCCACATTCTGGTGATCGATTATTTTTCACCAAAAGCAGACGGTGTGCGGATCGCCTGCATCCAGTTCTTCATAACCGGAATTCTGTCGGCAATCCCAATGTTTTTATTTGAAACACCACGTCTGTCAGATATTTTCGCAGCAGCAGTACCGGTACTTTATGCCGGAGTCCTCTCAAGCGGTGTAGCCTACACCCTCCAGATCGTAGCCCAGAAAGATGCCGACCCAACCGTGGCATCTCTCATCCTCAGCCTGGAATCCGTCTTCTCCGTCCTCGGAGGCTGGATGATTCTCGGTCAGAAACTAAGTATCCGAGAAATAGCAGGATGCATTCTGATGTTCAGCGCCATCATCCTCGCCCAACTGCCCGGAAAGCCGGAAAATAAAGAAGCATAGCTCCTCAATTGGTTGAAATTGTGGTGTCAAAACCAAACCACTCAGTGAGCCAAAGCTACCGCTTTCCGTTCATTACATTGAACACACACCAAAACATATAAATCAGGGAAAACCAGCAGAATGTACAAATGATTTTGTTTCAATTCCAATTGTTGTGCAATGGAGAGAAGACGCAGGGAATTGTGGAAGCCATTGCTGACACAATCCCCGCATTCAGCGGCTTCTCGGAATGGTTTGCACAACGGAAGTGAAACAAAATCATTTGTACATTCTGCGTCAATTCCTCCAATTCTACAAAATTTTGCGCTACCCACCCTCAATGTAACAAACTTAGAACTTCCATTTTAAACCCAGGTATGCTATACTAAACCCAGGTATGCGAAAGTATCTTAAAAACCAAGAGACAGGAGCAAAGACAGATGAAAAGAGTTCTTTTAAAATTAAGCGGAGAAGCACTTGCAGGAGACAAAAAGACAGGTTTTGATGAGGCAACATGTATTGGCGTTGCAAAGCAGGTAAAGCAGATCGTAGATCAGGGAATCCAGGTTGCAATCGTAACCGGAGGCGGTAATTTCTGGAGAGGAAGAACCAGCGAGACGATCGACCGTACCAAAGCGGACCAGATCGGAATGCTTGCAACAGTGATGAACTGCATCTATGTATCCGATATTTTCAGACATGTAGGTATGAAGACAGAGGTTTTCACTCCATTTGTCTGCGGAGCATTCACTTCCCTGTTTTCAAAAGATGCAGCAGTGGAAGCACTGAACGAAGGAAAAGTAATCTTTTTCGCAGGTGGCACAGGACACCCGTATTTCTCAACGGATACAGGAGCTGTTCTCCGTGCAATTGAGATTGAAGCAGATGCAATGCTTCTTGCAAAAGCGATTGACGGAATCTATGACAGCGATCCGAAGGTGAATCCGGAAGCGAAGAAGTATGATGAGATTTCTATTCAGGAAATCATCGATAAGAAGCTTATGGCAGTAGATCTGACCGCATCGATCATGTGCCTTGAGAATAAGATGCCGATGCTGGTATTCGGACTGAACGAAGAGAACAGTATCGTAGAGACAATGAGCGGTAATTTCAACGGAACAAAGGTGACTGTATAAGCAGCACCCATTAAGGGAGGATAACATATGAACGAAAAATTAAAAATATACGATGAAAAGATGCAGAAAACCATCCATGCACTGGATACAGAGCTTGCTTCTATCCGTGCAGGACGTGCAAACCCGAATATTCTGAACAAATTAACTGTAGAATATTATGGAACACCGACACCGATCCAGCAGGTGGCAAACATTTCTGTTCCGGAAGCACGTATGATCCAGATCCAGCCATGGGAAAAGAAGATCATCAAAGATATTGAGAAAGCAATCCTGATGTCTGATATCGGAATCAATCCAACCAACGATGGTACAGTAATCCGTCTGGTATTCCCGGAACTGACTGAGGAACGAAGAAAAGAACTGGTGAAAGATGTTAAGAAAAAAGGAGAAGCATCCAAGGTTGCAATCCGTAACATCCGCCGTGATGGAAATGATGCATTCAAGAAGCTGAAAGGAACAGACGTTTCGGAGGATGAAATTCAGGATCTTGAAGATCAGATCCAGAAGATGACTGACAAATACATCAAAGAAGTTGATGCAGCAGTCGATGCAAAGTCAAAAGAAGTTATGACAGTATAAGAAGGAAAGATAAGGGGCGGCGAGATGTTTGGCGCCTCTTTTCCTTTTTTATATCAGCAAATTTAGTATCAATGCAAGAGAGGGTTAAAAGATGAATGTACCGCAGCATATAGCCATCATCCTTGACGGTAACGGACGATGGGCGAAAGCAAAGGGGATGCCGAGAAACTACGGGCATGCGCAGGGCAGCAAGAATGTGGAAAAGATCTGTGAGGCTGCTTATAAGATGGGTGTCAAATATCTGACGGTCTATGCGTTTTCCACAGAGAACTGGAGCCGTCCGCAGAGTGAAGTGGATGCACTGATGAAGCTTCTTCGTAACTATATGAAAACCTGTCTGAAGACGGCGGAAAAGAACCGGATGCGTGTCCGCGTGATCGGAGACAAGACAGGTCTGGATGAAGATATCCGTACCAGAATTAAGGAACTGGAAGAGGCATCAAAAAATAATGACGGACTGAATTTCCAGATTGCGATCAATTATGGAAGCAGAGATGAGATGGTCCGTGCCATGCGCAAGATGACAAAAGACTGTGCAGATGGTAAATTTGCACCGGAAGAGATTACAGAAGAACTGTTTGAAGGATATCTGGATACACATGGGATTCCGGATCCGGATCTTCTGATCCGTACCAGCGGGGAACTCAGGCTTTCCAATTATTTGTTATGGCAGCTTGCTTATACAGAATTTTATTTTACAGATGTTCCGTGGCCGGATTTTTCAAAAGAAGAATTAGAAAAGGCAATTGGGCAATATAATAGCAGAGACAGAAGATATGGCGGAATCAAGGAGGACGAAGAAAATGTTTAAGACGAGATTACTCAGCGGAATTGTACTGGTTATCATTGCATTTGCAACGATCTTCCTTGGCGGGGATGTCCTGTTTGCAACACTTCTGATCATCAGCCTGATCGGAGTTTCCGAGCTTTACAAGGTTGTAAAGATTGAGAAAGCACCACTTGGAATCGTAGGGTATGCAGGCGTGATCGCGTATTATTTTCTGATACGTGCACAGAAAAAAGAAGATTTGATGATGTTTGCGATCATTTTACTGGTTCTTATGATGGCAGTTTATGTATTTGCCTTCCCGAAATATGTGTCCGAACAGGTCATGACCGCATATTTTGGCGTATTTTATGTGGCAATTATGTTATCCTATATTTATCAGACACGTCTGCTAAAAGATGGACTTTTCCTTGTGGGACTGGTATTTTTATGTTCCTGGGGATGTGATACCTGTGCGTACTGTGTGGGTGTGCTGATCGGAAAGCACAAGATGGCACCGAAGCTCAGCCCGAAGAAATCCGTGGAAGGCGGAGTTGGCGGACTGGCTGGAGCAGCACTTCTTGGCGCGCTTTATGCCCTTGCGATCAACAAATGGGGCGGTGCTTCGGCAGGAGTCGGCGAATATGCGCTGATCTGCTTTGTCGGTGGTATCATTTCCATGATCGGGGATCTTGCGGCATCTGCGATCAAGAGAAATCATGAGATCAAGGATTACGGAAAACTGATTCCGGGACACGGTGGGATCCTGGACCGTTTTGACAGTGTGATCTTTACCGCACCGGTGATCTATTATCTGGCAGTTGCACTGATTTAATTTACAAACCAGCAGGAGTGTGTTTTACAGGGATGCACTTTGGTTGTAAGACAGATTGAAAATGCGTCAGTGAAAATTTTGCTGACAGGAGGTTTCAAATGAAAAAAATAGCAATATTAGGTTCAACAGGTTCGATCGGAACCCAGACTCTGGAGGTTGTCCGTGAGAACAAAGATATCGAAGTGACAGGGCTTGCGGCAGGAACAAATGTGGAGCTTTTAGAAAAGCAGATCCGTGAATTTCAGCCGAAGCTGGTTGCAATGTGGACAGAGGAAAAGGCGAAAGAACTGAGAGACCGGATCCGGGATCTGGATGTAAAAGTAGTTGCAGGGATGGATGGACTTCTGGAGATCGCAACGATGGAAGAAAGCGAAATCCTTGTTACTGCAATTGTCGGAATGATCGGGATCCGTCCGACGATCGCTGCGATCAAAGCAGGGAAGGACATTGCCCTTGCAAATAAAGAGACACTGGTAACAGCAGGACATATCATTATGCCACTTGCAAAAGAATGTGGTGTGAAGATCCTTCCGGTGGACAGTGAGCACAGTGCCATTTTCCAGTCTCTGCAGGGAAGCCATGGAAAGAAAGAACTGAAGAAGATCCTGCTTACGGCATCCGGTGGTCCGTTCCGTGGAAAGAAGCAGGAGGATCTTCTGAACATCCGTGTGGAAGATGCTTTAAAGCATCCGAACTGGGCGATGGGACGTAAGATTACCATTGATTCTTCGACCATGGTCAATAAAGGTCTGGAAGTTATGGAAGCCAGATGGCTTTTTGATGTGGATATTGATGATGTGCAGGTGGTTGTGCAGCCACAGAGTGTGATCCATTCTATGGTAGAGTATGTGGATGGAGCCGTGATCGCACAGCTTGGTACTCCGGATATGAAGCTGCCAATCCAGTATGCACTCTATTATCCGGAAAGAAGATTTCTTCCGGGAGAACGTGTGGATTTCTGGAGTATTGGACATCTTGATTTTGAAAAGCCGGATATGGATACCTTCTACGGACTTGCACTTGCTTACGAGGCAGGGCGGTGCGGTGGAACACTTCCGACGGTATTTAACGCAGCAAATGAACTTGCAGTCAGCCAGTTCCTGAACCGGGAGATCAAATATCTGGAAATTACAGAGATTATCGAAGACTGCATGAAAGCACATAAGACAATCGCGAATCCGACTGTGGAACAGATTCTGGACACAGAGCAGGAAACGTATGACAGAATCAGAAGCAGGAGGTAGCAAATGGGAATCGTACTGGCGATTTTACTTTTTGGATTCATCGTGTTTTTCCATGAACTGGGACATTTTCTTCTGGCGCGGATTAATGGAATCAATGTGTATGAATTCTGGATCGGAATGGGACCGACACTGGCACATAAAAAGATCGGAGAGACAGACTACTGTCTGAAAATACTGCCGATCGGCGGTGCGTGTGTGATGGGGGAAGATGAAAAAGACGATCTGTCAGAGGGAAGCTTCAACAGCAAATCGCCGTGGCGCAGGATCTCGGTCATTGCCGCAGGTCCGGTATTTAACTTTATTCTTGCCTTTATCGGAGCATTTATCATCATCTGTTTTGTGGGTGTGGATAAGCCGGTTATTGGAGCCGTGAATGCAGGAACACCGGCAGCAGAAGCAGGACTTCAGGCAGGCGATGAGATTGTGAAGATCAATGACAAAAGCATTCACATTTTCAAGGATATTTCCACGTACAACCAGTTCCATCAGGGAGAGACGATGGAGATCGTGTACAAAAGGGATGGAGAAAAGAATACGGTTTCCGTAACTCCGGAGAAGAATGAAAATGGATACTATCTGATTGGAATTACAAGCAGTAATTATGTGAAGACCAATGTGTTTGAAACTGCTGCGTACAGTGCGTATAATGTGAAATACTGGATCGATCTGACGGTTGACAGCCTGAAACAGCTTGTGACAGGACGGATCGGAGTGGATCAGTTATCCGGACCGGTGGGCGTTGTGAGTGCAGTTGATACAACCTATAAAGAAAGCAAGTCGGGAGGAGCGCTTCTGATATTCCTGAACTTGTTGCAGATGACGATCCTGCTTTCAGCCAACCTTGGAGTGATGAATTTACTTCCGCTTCCCGCACTGGATGGAGGCCGGCTGGTATTTCTGATCGTGGAAGTGATCCGTGGAAAGCGGGTGCCGCCGGAAAAAGAAGGGTATGTGCATCTGGCAGGAATGGCACTTCTGCTTTGTCTGATGGTATTTGTGATGTATAATGATATCCGGAGGATTTTCTTTTAGCTTCAGGTTGGTACAGCAGATTAGAGTAAATAAAAGATGAAAAGCATCTCGGTTGGGTTCAATTGAGGTGCTTTGTGTTAAGTGCAAAGAAACAGTCTATAGAAAATGTCTGGCAAGAGTGACATTATTTCATACAGGGAAAAAGCCGCAGGGACAGGCATTTAACCATGTTATGGATATGAAAATAAGTTTACAGAAAGAAGGATGGAAAGATGCGAGAGCAGCTTACAGAAAGTGATGTAAAGAAGATCGAAGAGGAGATCCAGCACCGCAAGCATGTCATCCGTAAGGAAGCGATTGAAGCGGTCAAGGAAGCGCGTGCACAGGGAGACTTAAGTGAGAACTTTGAATATCACGCAGCAAAAAAATATAAAAATCAGAATGAAAGCCGGATCCGGTATCTGGAAAGAATGCTGAAAAATGCGGAGATCGTATCCGATACTTCTGAAGAAGGTGTTGCCGGGATCAATAACCGTGTAACCGTATATTTCCCGGAGGATGATGAAGAAGAGACTTATAAACTGGTGACTTCTATCCGCGGAAATTCAATTCACAATTATATCAGTACCGAATCTCCGATCGGGAAGGCAATCTTTGGACATAAGGCAGGGGAGACTGTGAAGGTGAAGGTCAGCGATGATTATTCGTATGAGCTTGTGATCCGGAAGATTGAAGATACGACGGATGATGAGGAGGATAAGATCCGGGCGTTTTAGTTTGAAGAAGGGGGCTGTGGATGTGAGTGAAAAAGCAGAAATTACATTCATGCAGACAAGGCTGATAAGGCTTGCGTCAGAAGAATGGAAGATGCCATTAGAAAGAGTTCTTGAAATATTTAAGGAAACAGATGTATTTGGTTACATCGAAAAAGGTTATGGGATTTTTCATTGCGAGGGTGATGAAGCAGTGCTGGAAGATATTGAGGAATTTCTTGAAAGTAAAGGGGGGAAGGTCTGATGCTGGAATTAGCTGATGGAATGATATTATATCATGGGAGCTATTGTAAAGTTGCAAAACCAGAGCTTGAAAAGTGTGCAAAGAGAAAAGACTTTGGCAGGGGATTTTATCTGACTTCTTCAAAGGAACAGGCGGTTAGTTTTCTGAAGACTTCTATTTTAAAAGCAGCTGCGAGTGGAAAAATAGGAACAGATCAGACATGGGGATATGTGTCAAAATTTAGAGTTGACTTAAAAAAAGAACTTAACAGTTATATTTTTCAAAACGCAGATGTGGATTGGTTACATTGTATTACGGCACATAGAAAGAGAAACTCATTTAATGCGATTGAAAAAGAAATGTCGCAATACGATGTGATTATAGGAAAAATAGCAGATGATGCGACAAATGCAACGCTGACGGCTTATATTGCAGGTGCATTTGGTAAAATAGGAGACAGAGAGGCAGATGAATTTTGTATTGGACGTTTACTGCCTGAAAAATTGCAAAACCAGTATTGTTTTAAAACGGTAGAAGCACTTGAGTGTCTGAAATTTATGGAGGCTGAGAAAATATGGCTGAAGAAATGATTTCAAAGGAGCAGATGGATTATACAATTGATGTATTGATTGCAATGGTTGTGGAAGAACTTGCGGAAGATTTGCATGAGGAGCCGAACAAGGTATTATATGATTTCCTTCAGTCAAAAATTGGAAAAGCACTTTACGATGAATCTACAAAGCTTTGGTGGAATGGCCCTTCCTATATAGCGGATATGTATAAAGAAGAGATTTCTAAAAAGTAATTTCAGTGTGAAGAACAAATATGGATCAGGATATTCCAGAACCCATATAAAATACCAGCCCCGAAGATCGTTGCGAGAATGTATACCAGAATTGCAAGATTATTTCCGCAGAGTTCACCAATTTTTACGAAGAAAATCTGTGTCATCTGGTAGTCTGGATTGATGTAGAAAAGATTGATCTCTCCAAAGGAATCCAGAATATGATTCAGATATTCGGCGATGAGGGCAAACAAAATATAGAGCAAGGTAATACGCGAGAAAGAAGGCAGCAGATGATGTGAAGAAGCGTCAGTCGGCTGTCTTTTAATATTTTTTGCACAAGAAAGAGGAGTCATTGGTACAGATTTCTGCACCAGAAGTATACCGGACAGGATTCCTGTGATAATTAGTAAAATATGCCAGAGATAGGAGTGGACTGTCAGAATCAGAAGTGGATAGTGCATACCGCTTGTGTCGAAGAATACAGCAATTCCACCAAGGAGATTATAGGTTGCGAGAAAACCGAGAATGGTATTTCGGGCAGACTCGGTGTGGAAAAATGGATAGAGGACAAGAAGATACATCGGAAGACTGCAAAGCTGGAATGGGAAATACCACAGGTTGTAGTGCCCGTCATCCACGACGAAAGTCAGAAGTAATTGTTTCAGGATTTCGCCGGCGAACAGAAAACTGCCGATAAAGAATAAAATTTTTTCTATGCAGTGTGGTGAAAGTTTTCTTATCATATGGACTCCTCAAAATTTACTTTTGACTCTCACATCATTTTATAGGTGTAGTATACGCTGGAATCAAGTGTATTACAAGATTTATAGAGAATTTAAACAGTTATTTATAGAAATAGCCTGAAAAATTATAGAAAAATACCATGATAATATATAGTTAGAATTGACTGACCTATGTGCATGGAGATATAATTAAATATAATGATGCAGACGGAGTGGAAGATTCCTATCTGAATGCTGAATGGAGAATAATTTTATACAATAGACTTTGACGGCAAGGTGGATCCGAGCGGGAAACAGTTGGTGATATACGAAGGTGTATAGTGGGACTCGTCTACCGTTTTGGCAGACGGGTCTTTTGTGTAGAAAGGAATAAAGGTTATGTTAAAGGTAGCGATTTATGGAAAGGGCGGTATCGGAAAGTCGACGATCACGTCCAATCTGGCGGCTGCATTTGCGGCGATGGGGAAAAAGGTAATTCAGATCGGTTGCGATCCGAAGGCAGATTCTACGATCAATC
>ERZ894220.404-NODE-404-length-34415-cov-13.9846_pt1 | contig 34415 bp, 32 predicted proteins | sample MGYA00380292_ERZ894220 | MGnify/ENA primary metagenome ERZ894220 (study PRJEB32331, sample SAMN06328446) | human gut metagenome | biome: human gut microbiome; feature: stool | host: Homo sapiens | collected 2014-12-05 ... | reverse complement strand
GTTGTATGAACTCTTTTTATTTCACAAACTGTTGCACTTGATAGTATAATTCACCGTTGTATAAAAAAGACCGGACGGGATTTCCGTCCGGTCTTTTTATTTTCTTATTCGTGCAGCAGGTTCAGCGTGATCTCGTATTTGGACTCCACTGCGTACTTCTGCGGCGCCGTAGCTTTGTATTTATTCAGTGCAGCCGTGGCGCGAACCGGATTCTGCAGCGTACCCGCACCGGCCACGCAGCCGCCGGGACAAGCCATGCCCTCCAGCAGGTATCCGTTCAGCTTGCCGGCTTTGGCCATCATCAGCATTTTTTTGCAGTCCTGCAGGCCCTGAGCCGCCATCACTTTCACTTCGCGGTCCGGATCCATCTTGTGGATGGCGTTGACCACGGCATTGGCAACACCGCCGGAAACGGCGAATCCGCGGCCGTCAGCCGTTGCCTCTACCAATTCGGGACCTTCGGCCACTTCCGCAAACTGGATGGCCTTGGCTTCGAACATGCCCATGACTTCCTCGAAGGTCAGTACAAAGTCCACATCGCTGCGGATGGTACGGCGGCTGGCCTCCAGCTTTTTCGCCGCGCACGGTCCAATGAAGACCACTTTGCAGTTCTTGTGCTCTTTTTTGATCAGACGGGCGGTCAAAACCATGGGAGTCATGGCCATGGAAATGTAGGGCGCGAAATCCGGGAACAGTTTCTTGGCCATCACGCTCCAGGCGGGGCAGCAGGAAGTCGCCATAAACGGCTGATGCTCCGGAACTTCGCGCATGAAGTCCTTGGCTTCCTCGATGGTGCACAAGTCTGCGCCAATGGCCACTTCCACCACGTCGTCAAAGCCCAGCAGCTTCATAGCGGGTTTTAACTTGGCAGTTGTCATTTCGGGGCCAAACTGACCTACAAAAGCCGGGGCCACGGCGGCAATAACACGGTCGCCTTTTTTGATAGACTGAATGACCTGGAAGATCTGGCTCTTGTCCGCAATGGCGCCAAAGGGGCAGTTCACAAGGCACATGCCGCAGGAAACGCACTTGTCATAGTTGATGGTGGCACGACCCAGCTCGTCCGAGCCGATGGCGTCCATGCCGCAGGCCTTGGCGCAGGGGCGCTCCATCTTATTGATGGCACCGTACGGGCACACATTGGCACACTGGCCGCATTTGACGCACTTCTCCTGGTCAATGACGCTTTTGCCGTGTACGATGGAAATGGCGCCCTTCGGGCATACTTCTTTGCAGGGATGAGCAAGGCAGCCCTGGCACAAATCGGTCACATGAAAGGATTTTTCCGGGCAGGCGTTGCACGCAAATTTGATTACGTTGATCAGAGGCGGCTCATAGTACTTTTCCGGGCGCGCACTCTCTTCCACGCCTTCCACCAGCGGAGCATGCTGATCGATGGGGCGCAGGGAAAGGCCCATGGTCAGACGCAGACGCTCGCCGACAATGGCGCGCTCCAGGAAAATGCTCTCCCGATAGCGCTCGACTTCACCGGGAACAATTTTGTACGGAAGTTCCTCGATATGGCTGTAATCGGTTCCCTCGTACGCCATACGCGCCACTTCAGTGAAAACCTTGCGGCGAATGTCGGTCACGGACGAATAAATGCCTCGCATGTGCAAAACTCCTCATTCTATGAATTCTGTGGTCAAGAATTTACCGACAATATAATACCATTCGCAAAAGGGGCATGCAAGGGCATTTTGCGGAACTTTTGGCAAAATACGCCTCTTTTTTGCGGATTGCAAAACAAAAAGGGATGTAATATACTAATAAAGTATATCATTTGATGGAAAGTTGTCCGACAACTGGCGAGACACACCGGGGAGAGAATGTATGGATTTGATTTTGGATATTTTGCTGGACGCATGGATGGATAGTGTGAAAATGCTTCCGTTTTTGTTTGCAGCCTACTGGGTTATTGAGTATGTAGAACACCGCCATTCCGAGCGAATTGAAAAAGTGCTGGCGGGCGGAGGTCGCTTTGGATTTGTGCCTGCTGCGCTTTTGGGCTGTTTTCCCCAGTGCGGCTTTTCCGCAATGGCGGCCAATCTCTACGGCTCCAAAGTGATCACACTGGGAACTTTGCTGGCCGTATTTCTCACTACCAGCGACGAGGCAGTCCCGCTGATGATCGCCAACCCCGATCAATGGGAATCCATGCTGGCCGTCATCGGCGTAAAAATCGTGGTGGCGCTGGCTGCGGCTGTTTGCATTGATTTCCTTTTCAAAAAGTGGATTCCCGCTTCTGTGAGGGGCGGTTATACAGGCAGCAGTCAGGAGGTTGACTGCCATGAGCACCAGGAGTCCGATGGAATTTTGGTGGCTGCACTGAAACATACGCTGAACATTTTTCTGTTTATTTTGGCTTTCAATATCGTGCTGGGCGCTTTGGTGACGGCGGTCGGACAGGACAGAATCACGGCACTGCTGGCTGCAAGCGGCTTCTGGCAGCCGGTTCTGGCGGGACTGATCGGCCTGATTCCCAACTGTGTTGCCAGCGTTTTACTGACCCAGCTGTTTGCCGCCGGCCAGCTGAGTTTCGGCGGTGTGGTGGCCGGACTTTGCACCAGTGCGGGCGTAGGTCTGGCGGTTTTGTGCCGTTCCAACAAAAGCTGGAAACAAAATGTTTTTATCATCGCGCTTTTGTATGTGATCGGTACAGCCGCCGGCATTCTGTGTCAGTTTGTGGCGTGAAAAGAGGCGCAGCATGAACGAAACTCTTCTTGAGGCGTTGCAGCGTTATACCGCATCCGACGCTGTTCCCATGCACATGCCGGGACATAAGCGGAACGGAGATGTGGCGCCGTTTTTGAAAACGCTGAACGCACCTTTGGACATTACGGAAATCGATGGTTTTGACGATCTGCATGACGCCCGGGGGATTCTCCGCCGCGGAATGGAGCGGGCTGCGCGTCTTTGGGGGGCGCGGCGCACCTTCTTTTTGGTCAACGGAAGCACCTGCGGTATTTTGGCATCCATCCATGCGGTATTGGGCCGGGGCGGGCATGCCGTGGTGGCGCGCAACTGCCACAAGTCGGTGTATCACGGCCTGGAACTTTGCAATGTGACGCCTCATTTTGTGTATCCGCAGATGGAGGAGCGCTTTGGAATTTGCGCTTCGATCTCGCCTGCGCAAATAGAGCAGGCTTTGGCTGCCTGCCCGCAGGCTCAGCTGGTGATTGTGACAAGTCCGACCTACGAAGGAATTTTGAGCGATATTGCTGCCATCGCTGAGATCGCGCATCGGCATGGAGCACTGCTTTTGGTGGATGAAGCACACGGAGCACATTTGGGAATGGGGGACTTTCCCGATGGCGCGGTGGCCTGTGGGGCGGATCTGGTGGTACAGAGCGCCCACAAGACTTTGCCGAGCCTGACGCAGACCGCGCTTTTGCATCTTTCCGGTGAACGGGTGGATTCTGAAAGAGTTGCGCGGTCATTGGAAATTTTTGAAACGAGCAGCCCTTCCTATTTATTAATGGCTTCTCTGGACAGCTGCGTGGAACTTCTGGAACGGGAGGGCGAAGACCTGATGCGGCGCTGGCAAACCGCACTGACTTCGTTTTACCATCGTGTGCAGCATCTGCGGCGTTTGCGCGTACTGGGCTGCGGGGCGCCTCTGAGTCCCGCGGTATATGACCGGGATGTATCTAAAATTGTCGTGTCCACTGCCGGCACGTCGATGAAGGGCCCGGAACTGATGGAGACACTTCGAAAACAGGCCGGGATAGAACTGGAAATGGCTTCGGCCGATTATGTGGTGGCGATGACCGGACCGGGGGACACACCGGCAACTCTGAATGCATTGGCGGATGCGCTGTGCACGGTGGATGAAAACATACAGCAGAGCGACCGTGTTTCGCTGCGTCCTGCGCTGCAGCCGATGCACCGGGAATGCACCATTCAGCAGGCTATGGCTTCTCCGCGGGAAAAATGTGCGCAGATGGATGCGCTGGGACGTGTAAGTGCGGGATATGTCTGGGCTTACCCACCGGGTATCCCTCTGCTGGTGCCGGGAGAAAGAATTGAAAAATCGTTTTTATCTCTTTTGAATACGCTGCAGGCCAGCGGCGTTTCGCTGCGGGGAATTTCGGATGGCCTTTGGGTGAAATGCTGATGAGGGCCCCTATTGACGTATGCGGTCTGTAAGTTGTATAATCAATAAAAGATTCACGGTTTGTTGTGAAAGGAGGAAAGTATACATGAAACGAATCCAGACACTCGAAACGCGCGATCTTGCCAAGAGCGTTCAGAATGGCGGCTGCGGCGAATGCCAGACTTCCTGCCAGTCTGCTTGCAAGACTTCCTGCGGTGTTGCGAACCAGATGTGCGAGAATAAAGACAACAAATAATGTTGTGATAGGATCCATGTCACCGCCTGCTCACCTGATTGTGGGCAAGCGGTATTTTTATGACGGAAAGGGAACATAAGTGATACATCAATACAAATTGAATGGCTACAACATTGTGCTGGACATGTATTCCGGATCAGTGCACGCGGTAGATGAGGTGGCGTACGACATCATTGCGCTGTATGAGAATACTTCTGAAGAGGAAATTGTACGGCAGATCACCGAAAAGTATCCGGATGTTACGCCCGATGATGTGCGGGAATGCCTGGACGATGTAAAAACACTGAAAGAACAGGGCAAATTGTTTGCGCCGGATGTATATGCGGACAAGGCTTTTGATTTTAAAAAGCGAAGCACAGTGGTCAAAGCACTGTGCCTGCACGTGGCGCATACCTGCAATCTGAACTGCGAATACTGCTTTGCAAGCCAGGGAAAATATCACGGCGACCGGGCTCTCATGAGCTTTGAGGTGGGCAAGCAGGCGCTGGATTTTCTGGTGGCCAACTCTGGCACCCGCCGCAACTTGGAAGTGGACTTTTTCGGCGGCGAGCCGCTGATGAACTGGGATGTGGTGAAGCAGCTGGTGGCCTATGCCCGCAGCATTGAAAAGGAAAAGCAGAAAAATTTCCGCTTTACGCTGACCACCAACGGTGTGCTGGTGGACGATGAGGTGATCGATTTCGCCAATCGGGAAATGCACAACGTGGTCATGAGTCTGGACGGCCGCAAAGAGGTACACGACCGTCTGCGCAAAAATTATGCGGGCCAGGGCAGTTATGATTTGATTGTGCCCAAATTCCAGGAGTTTGCGCGCCGCCGCGGCGATAAGGATTACTATGTGCGCGGTACGTATACGCATAATAACGTGGATTTTACCAATGATATTTTCCACATGGCGGATCTGGGATTCACCGAACTTTCCATGGAGCCGGTGGTTTGCGCACCGGGCGAACCTTATGCACTGACGCAGGAAGACATGCCCAAACTGATGGAGCAGTACGAAATTCTCGCCAAAGAGATGATTCGCCGCCGCGAAGCGGGCAAGCCGTTTACATTCTATCATTATATGATTGATTTGACCCACGGTCCCTGCATTTACAAGCGCATTTCCGGCTGCGGATCCGGCACGGAATATATGGCGGTCACTCCTTGGGGCGATCTGTATCCGTGCCACCAGTTTGTGGGGGATGAGAAGTATTGCATGGGCAATGTCTGGGACGGCGTCACCCGCCCCGAATTGCGGGATGAATTCAAGCTGTGCAATGTGTATGCGCGGCCGGACTGCAAGGAGTGCTGGGCACGGCTTTATTGCTCCGGTGGTTGTGCGGCCAATGCCTATCACGCAACGGGCAGCATCCGGGGCGTTTATGAATATGGCTGCGAGCTGTTCCGCAAACGTATGGAATGCGCCATTATGCTGAAAGTCGATCAGGCGACGAAAGAGGCAAACGCGGAAACATGAGAATTCAAAGGCACGGAAACAGAGGTTTCTGTGCCTTTTTTGCGCTTTGAAAAGACGGCAGATTCCGAGGCGGAGTGCTTTTTTTCTTCTGCATGGCATGGTATACTAAAACAAAGCATTGAAAAGGAGGAAGTGCCATGCCGCGCCGTGTTTGTACCTTTGCCGTCGCGCATACGGACATTTCCGCGCAGCCGTTTAACAATGCCGCACGGACTGTGCGCATCCTTGCGCCGAACAATCTTTCCGGCAACGGCCTATATATAAAATTCAGTAATTATTATTCCCATCGTCCGGTCTGGGTGGGGAATGCCACAGTGGCTTTGGCAGACCGAAAGGGAAATCTTCTCCCGGATACGCTGCGTCCGCTGACGGTTTATGGAGATACCAGTTTTGCGCTGGTGCCCGACCGGGACGTCTATTCGGACCGAATCCCGCTGGCGGTCAAGCCGGGCCAGACCATCGCGGTCAGCCTGTATTATCCGCTGCCGGACAAGGTGAGTTCGGGAAATTTTGTGAGCACCTTTGCCACACGCTCCATCAAGGGGGATTATTGTTCCCAGGAAGTCTTTCCCAAGGCGAAACTGCTCAGTAGCCTGTCGCGCACGGTGCTTCCCTGGGATATTACCAATGCCGTCACTACTTTGTCTGAAATTGTGGTGGAGCAGGCGGACGAAGAGCCGGTGCCTTGCGTGGTGGCTGCCTTTGGCGATTCCATCATGCAGCAGGGCGCTTGGGTGACTCCGTTTACACAGCGGCTGTATCGGGCATGTCCCGGTTTGGTCAGCGTGTGCAATCTCGGCATTGGCGGCAACCGCCTGCTGCACGACTCGCCGTCTCTGGTCAAAGGAATTTACGGCCATGCAGGGGTGGAGCGTTTTCGGTATGATCTGCTTCCGGTGGAGGGCCTCACCCACGCGATTTTTGCGTTGGGGACCAATGACATCGGTCTCCCGGGCAAGGATGGTGCGCCGGAAAGTGAACTGATCACATTGGAACAGTATCGTCAGGCGGTGGAGCCTCTGACGGCAGCACTGCACGGGCGTGGCGTCAAAGTATATGCGGGTAAATTGCTGCCCCGGGAAATCAATCATATTTACACGATCCAGCGGGAAGAGCTGCGCCTGGCCATCAACGATTGGCTGGAAAACTGCGGCCTGTTCGACGCAGTGCTGGATCTGGGGGCGCCCATCGCCGCGGAAGAAGGTCCGGGAATGAAGAAGGAGTTTGCCCTGCCGGACGGCCTTCATCCCAATAAACTGGGCGGAATGGCCATTGCGCAAAACATTGATCTGCGACTGTTTTTGCCGCACCATGGAGGTGAAACCGCTTGAAGAAACAACCGATTTTCAGGCGTTGGCACAAACTGGATAATACGGCCAATCTGTTCCCGGTAGTGGCCAACCGGCAAACCACCAATGTGTATCGACTGACCGCCATTTTGCGGGACAACGTGGATCCGGGTTTGCTTCAAAAAGCCCTGGAGCAGACGCTGCCTTATTATGCGGCTTTCGGTGTGCGCCTGCGCCATGGCTTGTTCTGGAGTTATCTGGAAGCCAACGATGCTGTCCCGGTGGTTCGCCTGGAACAGGATGTGCCTTGCCGCTATTTAGATCCGCTGGAAACCGGACGTTATCTGTTTCGGGTGCTTTATTTTGAAAACAGGGTTCATCTGGAAACGTTTCATGTGCTTACGGATGGAACGGGTGCCATGCGCTTTTTGAAAGCAATTTGTTACCGTTACTGTCAGCTGGCCTATCCGCAGCAGACAGACCAAGAGAAACGGTACGGATTGGAGCAGGCGGGAAACGTGGAGGATTGTTATTTGAAATTCAGCCGACCGGCTCAGAAAGAAACCTACAAGGAACCGAGCGCGTTCCACATCAAAGGGACCCGGCGTCTTGCAGGCGATGTGGGAGTCATGACGCTTTTGATGCCGGTGGATGCGTTAAAGGCAGCGTGCCGTGCCGGTGACGCATCCATTGGTGAATATCTGGCCGCTTTGGTTTTGTGCGGTATCCGGGAGGCACATATGCCGGCCGGCGGCAGTGCAAAACCCATCAATTTGTTTGTTCCGGTAAATCTGCGGCGTATTTTTGGCGGCGACACCTCGCTCAACTTCTTTTCAGGAATGTCGATTTCACAGAAGTTCGGGCCTGGCCCCGCGGATTTTGCGGCGGTTTTGGAACAGACCAAGCGGCAGTTCCATGAAAAATGTACGCGGGAGGCTTTTGAACGAAAACTCGCCTATACTGCCCGCAGTGAGATGAATTTGTTTGCACGCATAACGCCGCTGCTCGTAAAAAACGGCATTTTGAAACTGATTTATGAGAATTCCAGTCGTGGCAGCACAACGACGTTGTCCAATCTGGGTGCTGTGGATGTGGAACCGGAATTCAAACCGTATTTTGAAGGATTCCGTTTTTTGCTGCCGGCATCTCCGGGTGAACCGGTGAAATGTACGGCATGTGCGTTTGACGGCGTGCTGGCACTGAATATCACAACGCTTTTGGAGAAGAATCCGTTGATTCGGTATCTGGTGCAGCACCTGGTCAAGGCGGGAGTTCCTATTACATTGGAAAGCAATGGTGAAGAGGATGAAGCATTGTAGTTCCTGTCAAATCGATCTTTCCACACCGGCCCGAATCTGCCCGCTGTGCGGTGCTCCATTGACGGGTACTTCGGGTGCGCGGGCGTATCCGGTGCTGGGATTTCGCAGAAGATATCATTTGATGCGGCGAGTCCTTCTGTTTTGCTCTTTGGTAGCGGTTGCGGTTTGCGCGTTCATCAATTTGATGACAATGCCGCACTTTTGGTGGTGGCTGATTGTAGCTACTTCCTTTGCATATGCGTGGGCAGTGGTGCCGCATATGCTGCGTGCAGGTGGAAATCCGGGCGGAAAAATTTTGATGCAGGTAGTATGCGCGAGTGCGCTGGTAGTGCTGCTGGATGTGGAAACAAGTTGGCGGGGATGGTCGGTTGACTTTGTTCTGCCTGCGATTTTCTGCATTGGCATTGTGGCAGTGCTGGTGGTTATTCTATGCAATCGAACTTACTGGGCGCGGTATGTGCTGTACCAGGTGACGCTGGCATTTTTTGGATTTGTTCCTTTGATCCTTTATTGGACAGGGGTTGCAAGAGTTTTCTGGGCTGCGGCAATTCCGGCAATTTTGGCGCTTGCAAGCTTGGCAGCATTGGCTTTGTTTGGGGACAGAAGCATAAAAAATGAGTTTGCACGACGATTACGCTTTTAAATTTGTAAAAAAGACTTGATTTTGTGTGCGAAATCGCTTATACTAATAAAGCTATCTCGTGCGCCGATGTGTCGGAATGGCAGACGATGCGGACTCAAAATCCGTTGGTGGCAACACCGTGTGGGTTCAAGTCCCACCATCGGCACCAAAAAGATCCGAGCTCTTTGAGCCCGGATCTTTTTTTGTTTGTATGGCGTTAAAAAGCCCGAATGTTGCAAAACATTCGGGCATCTGCTTTTTAATTGGAAAGAACGCCCTGCACCAGCGTTTGTGCGTCCTCGGGCGAGGGAAGGTTTAGTGCTACGGCCAGTTCGCCATACAACAGGTTTTCGGCGCGCTTTTTGTAATCCTGTTCCGCGGCGCTCAAATGGCGGCCGATGCTTGCACATCGCTGTGCCTTTTCAGACAAAGTTTTGATCAATCGGGCAAGACCTTGGCAGGTATGGGCGTGAAGCATGGAACGGTAATGCTCCATCATTTCGGTGCGCCGCTGGCTGGTGAAATCGTCTTCTTCAATGCCGGGCAGTTCCGATAAAAGTTCCTGCGCCTCTTCCTGCGTGATGACCGGCCGCATGAATACGGGCGTATCCACCGGAACATAGATCATGCCGGTTTCGTAAAGAGGAGCGAGCTTGTAATAAAGCTTGCCCGCTTTCCCGGGTGAATGTTCGGGCGGATATCCAACTTCCTCCACACGGCATACGCCGGTATTTCCATAATAGATAAGGTCTTTTGCCTGAAACATGTTATCTCCTTTTCTGTAAGGCGCTGATTGCTGCCCCAATAAAAACAATCCTTCCAGAAAAGGAAGGAAAGCTGCGAATCTATATTTTTATTATAGCATAGGAAAATGGTTTGTGTAAGGGAAAATTGAAGGGCTCCGCGCTTAGGCGGAGCCCTTGGTTTTAAAGAAGAACGTTTTTAATCAGTACGCTGGTGGTGCCGTCCGGATTTTTGATGAATTCAATGGTATTCTCGTCCCGGTAAACGCTCACGGGAACTTTGATCTCTACACCGCCTGCGCTGCGCAGCGACTGCTTTTCCATGCGGCGAACCGACGCGGCCGGCATGGGCAAAGGTTCATCCATTTCAATTTCGTGCTGTGCCAGCGCCTGAGCGAAGGCCTCCCGCGCATGGGGCAGGTTTCCGTAAAGCTTGTCGCAAAGCTCTGCCACCGGTGCGGGCTGCGGCTGCGCTCCCGGTTGGCTGGACGCGCTGCGATATTCTCGGAACTCTTCACAGACGGCGGCAGCCAGTTCCGGCTCGTCCACTCCGGTGCTGCCGTAAAACTGCTGGTTTACCTCCACCGCGATGTCCCGAATGGCGGCCAGCTTTTCCTTGGGGGACATGCCCGGCTTCACACCGAGCACACGGCGGGACAGATAAGTCTGCTTGTGGCCGTCGATTTCATATTTCTTTTCCAACACGCGTACCTGCTGACTGGAAAGTTCCACGAAAAATGCCTCGTCCGCTTTTCCCGAGGCGCCCGGAAGCAGAAAGTCCTGCCGGGAAATTCCGGTGACGGCATTGCCTGCTCCCAAATCAAAAAAGTGTGCATAGCCGGTTTTATAGTTCAGCTTCATACCGGCCAGATAATCTTTTCCGTCGATGTTCATCAGAAGAAAGGCCACGTCCGCCGCAGGAATGGACGGGTTTTCCCGCAGAACGTCAAACCAGATCTGCGCAAGGTCTGCGGTAATGGGTAAAAATGCTTCTTCCAGTTCTCCCAGCCGGGGCAGCAGGGGAGAGTCACTGGTAAACGAGCAGGTCTTGGCCTCTTCGCTGTTCCATGCTTTGGCGGCGAGCCCGCCCAGATAGCGCAGGGAGTCTTCGTCCGTGAGAAGCGTCTGGGACAAAACGGGCAGATCGGCGCCCGGGTCCAGTACATGCAGAACAGCCGCATCTAAAGTGAGTTCCATGCAGTTCATTCCTTTTTATAAAATAAAACAGCTATGATTATAGCGTGCACTGCGGAAAAAAGCAAACCGGGCGCCTTTTCACGGCGCTGCAAAAAGATTTTTGGCAATCCCCTTGTGTGGAATGAAAAGAAAAGGTATACTGGAACTACTCCCCGACAGCGGGGGTGTTTTTATCTGCTTTTGCGGAATGATGGAAGATATGCCGAGAGGTGTCATGTTTTATGAAAATCATTGTTGCGGGAGACGGCAAGGTAGGCCTTGCACTGACGCGCCAGCTGCTGCGGGAAGGTCATGATTTGGTGACCATTGACTCCAATGCGCAGGTGCTTCATACAAGTCTGGACCAGTACGATGTGATGACATTGGAAGGAAATGCAGCGGCGATGGAAACGCTGCGTGCTGCCGGTGTGGAAGAAGCGGAGCTGTTGATCGCGGCCACAAGCGCGGATGAAACCAACATTCTTTGTTGCTTAACCGGGCGCATTTTGAATCCCAATCTGCACACCATTGCCCGTGTGCGCAATCCTGAATACAAAGAACAGCTCTTTACAATGCGGGAGCAGCTGGGTCTGTCCATGACCATCAACCCGGAATTGTCCGCGGCGCATGAGATTTTTCGCCTGCTGCAGTTCCCCAGCTTCCTTCGGCGCGAAACGTTTGCCAAAGGGCGCGTGGAAATTGTGGAGCTGAAAGTTTTTGAGGACAGCAAGCTGAATGGCGTGCGTTTGAGTGAGCTGTATAAAATTGCCCGGGTAAAGGTGCTCGTTTGCGCGGTGAGCCGGGGCGATCGGGTAGAGATCCCCAACGGCGATTACCAGCTGCAGACGGGCGATCATATTTACGTGACTGCGCGTGCAGCCAACCTTTCTCAGCTGCTGAAAAACCTCAGCATCGGCATGGGTTATGTGAGCAAGGCCATGCTGGTGGGTGGAAGCCGCCTGTGCTTTTATTTGGCGCAGCGCCTTCTGCGAGCTGGCGTGCAGGTGAAAATTATTGAGAAAAACCCGAAGCGTGCCGAGTATCTGGCGGAAAACTTGCCCAAAGCGGACATCGTGCTGGGTGACGGCTCGTCGCAGGATGTTTTGGAAAACGAGGGCCTTCGCCGTGCGGATGCCCTGGTGACGCTGACGGACATGGATGAGGAAAACATCGTTATTTCTATGTACGGCAACGCGGCGGGTGTCAAAAAGGTGATTACCAAGGCGAACCGCCTGGAATACAGCCGCATGTTCGAGGACATGGGCGTGGGTACCGTCATCAGCCCCAAAGCGTTGTGCAGCAACAACGTGGTGCGGTATGTCCGCGCTATGCAGAACCAGAAGGGAAGCGTGCTGGCTCTGCACCGAATTGCAGGCGACCGCGCGGAAACGCTGGAATTTTTGGTGGATGATACGGTGCCTTGGCGGGGCGTGCCGCTGCGGGATGTGCCGGTGAAAAAAGGAATTCTGATTTCCTGCATTACCCGACGCGGCGATACAGTGATTCCGGACGGTACCAGCAGTTTTGAAACCGGCGATACGGTGATTGTTGTGACCACGTGCGAGAATCCCATTATGCAGATGCAGGATATTTTTGAGGAGTAAAGACGGACATGAATATCAGACTTGTGGGCCGAATGTTAAGTTCCATTCTGTTCGTGACGGAACTGTTCATGATCCCGTCGCTGATCCTGTGTTGTGTGGATGGAGATCATGATGTGGCCATGGCTTTCCTGGCCTCCATGATGGTGATTTCGCTGATTGCCGGTGCGTTGTTTTTGTTCGGCCGCAAGCGGGAAGAGCATTTTTCCGCCCGCGACGGTTTCGTAACAGTTGCTCTGGCTTGGGTCTTCATTTCCCTTTTGTGCGGGCTGCCTTTCTATTTCAGCAGCGAGATTCCGTCGTACGTGGATGCGGTGTTTGAAATCGTGTCCGGCTTTACCACAACCGGTGCGTCGGTCTTGCCGGCGGTGGAGGGCCTGAGCCGTGGCGTGCTGTACTGGCGAAGCTTTTCCCACTGGCTGGGCGGTATGGGCATTCTGGTGTTCACACTGGCTGTTGTGCCCGCCAACCGGAATTCCGGTGGTACACTGTATTTGATGCGCGCAGAAAGCCCCGGCCCCAGTGTGGGTAAGTTGACGCCGCGCATCCGGCAGACTGCCATGATTCTCTATGGGCTGTATATTCTTTTGACGGTTCTGTGCGTAGTGTTCCTGCTGGCGGGCGGCATGCCGTTGTTTGACAGTGTGTGCACGGCGTTTATGCTGTTGTTCGGCATCAACTTCAACGTATACTATCTGTTGCTGATTCGCAAATTTGCAGAGGCTTTCCGGGATGAAGAGGTGCGTTTGTATCTGCTCATCTTCGCTTTTTCCACCGGACTGATCACCTGGAACATCCGTCCGATGATGCAAAGCTGGGGCGAAAGTTTGCACCATGCTGCTTTTCAGGTCAGCAGTATCATGACGACTACGGGCTTTTCCACGGTGGACTTTGACCTTTGGCCGTCTTTTTCTAAAGCGATTCTGCTGGTGCTGATGGTGCTGGGCGCCTGCGCCGGCAGTACGGGTGGCGGCATTAAAACCATTCGCACGCTGATTCTTTTGAAGGGCGTGCGTTACAACGTGCAGCGCACGCTGCATCCGCGCAGTGTGCGTTCCATTCAAATCAACGGACGCGTGGTGGACAAAGAAGTGATTCAGGGCGTCAACTCCTACATGGCCGCCTATTGGGTGCTGATGTTCGGAAGTTTGCTGCTGATTTCTCTGGATGGATTCCCGCTGGAATCCAATCTCTCGGCGGTGTTTGCGTGCTTTAACAACATCGGTCCTGGGTTTGGCGTGGTAGGCCCCATGACAAACTACGACTCATACAGCAATTTCTCGAAGATTGTTTTGACGGTGGACATGCTTTTGGGCAGACTGGAAATTTTCCCGCTGCTGGCGCTGTTCAGCCGTGATGTCTGGTCGAAAAAAATTCGGTTTTAAAAAGCTCCCGGCACAGGCCGGGAGCTTTTTTTAGAAACAGGGTGCATTTTTCGTCGAAATATGCTAGAATGAGAACCAGTTTGTGTTTAGGAGGAAAACAGAACGATGAAACAATCACGCGGTCAGTGGGCCAGCAGCCTGGGATTTATTCTGGCGGCTTCCGGAAGTGCAGTAGGCCTGGGGAACATTTGGAAATTTCCCGGAAAGGTAGCGGCTTACGGCGGCGGTGCGTTCGTGCTGTGCTATATTCTGATCGTGGTGCTGGTGGGATTTCCCGTCATGCTGGCGGAGATCAGCATTGGGCGCAGCACGCAGAAAAATGTGGTGGGCGCCTTTCGTAAATTGAATCGGCGCTGGACCTTTTTGGGCGGCATTGGCGTTCTGACCCTGTTTGTGATTCTGTCCTATTATTGCATTGTGGGCGGATGGGTGCTCAAATACATTCAAGTCTATCTCACCGGCGCGCAGTTCGGAGCCGGAGAGATGGCGTATGAAAACTATTTCGTGAATTTCATATCAAAACCCGTGGAACCGCTGCTCTGGGGTGCACTGTTTTTGGCAATGTGCGTTTATGTGGTGGTGCGCGGCGTGTCCAAGGGAATCGAAAAAGTGAGCCGTTTTTTGATGCCCTGTCTGTTTTTGATTCTGCTGGCCATTGTAATCCGCAGCGTCACATTGCCGGGAGCCGGCGAGGGATTGCGGTATTTGTTCACGGTCCGGCCGGGAACAGTCAATGGAAACACTCTGGTGGGCGCGTTGGGACAGGCCTTTTTCTCTTTGTCGGTAGGCATGGGAATTATGGTGACCTACGGTTCCTATGTGCCCAAAAAGGAAAATCTGGCCAAGAGCGCGGCTTTTATCTGTGCCATTGATACCATGGTGGCCATTCTGTCGGGCATTGCCATTGTTCCGGTGGTCTTTGTGACACTGGGAGCGGAAGGCCTCGGCCAGGGCGGCGGCTTTGCATTTATGGCTCTGCCGCAGGTGTTTGCCCAGATGCCGGGTGGTGTTGTGTTCGGCTGTCTGTTTTTCATGCTGCTGTTTTTGGCGGCCCTGACCAGTGCGATCAGCGTGCTGGAAAGCTGCGTTGCGTTCCTGACCGAGGAGTTTCATCTCAGCCGCCTGAAGGCGACGGTGGTGCTGACCATTCCCATGGCTTTTTTGAGCGCAGGTTATTCTTTGAGTCAGTCTTCTGCGCGTAACTTGAATCTGCCCTGGTTCGATTTTGCATCCGGAGTGCAGATGCTGCCGATGAACGCAGTGCTGGAGAAGTTTACGGACAATCTGATGATCCCCCTGGGTGCACTGGGATTTTGCCTGTTTGTGGGCTGGGTCTGGGGTACTCGCAATGCGCTTGCTGAAATTGAGGCCGACGGAAGCACCTTCCGCTTCAAACGGACCTGGTCGTTTCTGGTGCGCTTTCTGGCGCCTGCCGTCATTGCTCTGATTTTGTATTTCACGCTTGGAAAAGGACAGGGACTTTCCTGATAAAAAAGGGTACAGCCTTTCACGAGGCTGTACCCTTTTTATTGTTTCAGCATAAGCCCAGTTCCTGTGCTCTTGCCTTTAATTCTTTTGCCGCCTGGAAGGGGTCTGCCGCTTTCATAATGGCGGAAACCACACAGATCCCCGCAATGGGAATGCCGGCGAGTACATCAATGTTGTCTTTGTTCAGCCCGCCGATGGCGTTTACAGGAATCGGTACCGCAGCACAGATGTCCCGAAGCGTGTCGGTGGAAGTCAGAACGGTTTTCACCTTTGTGGTGGTGGGATAGATGGCTCCCACGCCCAGGTAATCTGCACCCTGCGCACAGGCATCTTTCGCCCAGGGAACCGTTTTGGCGGTGGCGCCTACGATTTTATCTTCGCCCATCAGCTTTCTTGCAAGGGCAACCGGCATGTCGCTGGCCCCTACGTGAACGCCTTCTGCGTCAATGGCGAGGGCCACATCCACGCGGTCATCAATGATCAGCGGTACCTGGTAGCGCTGAGCGATGGCGTGCACCTTTTGTGCAAGCGCGATGTATTCCCGGGTGGATTTTTCCTTTTCGCGCAGCTGCAGCAGCGTGGCGCCGCCCCGGAGCGCCTTTTCTACACGGTCGAGAAATTCTTCTTCCGCATAAGGGGTGCTGTCGGTGATAAAATACAAACTTGAATCAAATTTTTTCACGGTTTTCCCTCACACATATACATAGTCGTTCAAAACCGGCTGCAGGCCTTCTTCGGCAATATCGTGATACATTTTGTCCAGACTGCGGTTGTCGTCGATTTCGAACTGTTCATCGCCTTCGGCTTCACCGGATTCCTTGCCCGTATATTTGCTCTCGTGATCGCCAATGCCGGTGGATACGCCCGCGGAAACCTTGGTGGCGGCAATTTTTACAATGCCGTTCCGAAACTCCGCACTTTCCCGAGAAGATACGGTGATGCCTGCAAAAGGCAGGAAAATACGGTAGGCGCAAAGTACCTGACAAAGCTGCTTTTCATGAACGTCCAGCGGATTGATCTTGTCGTTGTTGATGATGGGACGCAGTCGCGGACAGGAGAGAGACATCTCGGCGTGGGGATATTTTCTCTGCAAGTAGTAGACGTGCAGAGCGCTGGCCAAGGCGTCCTTGCGGAAGTCTGAAAGACCGAGCAGAGCCGAGAACGCCACTCCGCGCATGCCGCCGCGAAGTGCCCGCTCCTGGGCGTCAAAGCGGTAGGGCCACACGCGCTTGTGTCCAAGCAGATGAAGCTGTTCGTACTTGTCCGCATCGTAAGTCTCCTGGAACACCGTCACGTAGTCGGCGCCGCATTCGTGGAGATAGCGGTATTCGTTCGTGTTGAGGGGATAGATTTCCAGCCCCACCATGCGGAAGTATTTGCGCGCCAGCTTGCAGGCTTCGCCGATGTATTCCACATTGCTCTGGCTGCGGCTTTCACCGGTGAGAATCAGAATTTCCTCCATGCCGCTGTCGGCGATGACCTTCATTTCCTTTTCAATCTGCTCCATAGAGAGTTTCATGCGCTTGATGTGGTTGTAGCAGTTGAAGCCGCAGTATACGCAGTAATTTTCGCAGTAGTTGGCTATGTAAAGAGGGGTGAACAGGTACACCGTGTTTCCGAAATGTTTGCTGGTCTCTGCGCTCGCACGCCGGGCCATCTGCTCCAGAAAGGGCTCGGCTGCGGGCGAAAGCAGCGCCTTGAAATCCTCAATGGTGCAGTTTTCGTGCTCCAGAGCTGCTTTCACGTCTTTTGCTGTGTATTTGGAATAGTCGTAAGAGTTCACCTGACTCATCACATTGGCGCAAACATCCGACTGGATGATCTCCATTCCGGGAAGATACTCCATGTGATTTTTGCGGGAGGAAGGATCGTTTTCCAGCTGGTGTTTCCTTGCAAGGGCCTCGGGAGAAAGAAACTCCGAGTCCACCAAAAATTGATTTTCCATAAGTCTACCTCTTCGTCACAAATTAATCGCGCAAAAATCCGGTCAAGGGGTCGGAAGCTGCCGCACCGCGGGTCAGCACACGGCCAAGGCCGGAAAGATAAGCCTTGCGGCCCGCTTCGATGGTGCCTTTGAAAGCGGCCGCCATCATGGGAAGATCCCCGGCGGTGGCAAGGGCGGTGTTGGCCATAATGGCGGCCGCACCCATCTCCATGGCTTCACACGCCTGCGACGGCCGGCCGATGCCTGCGTCCACAATGATCGGCAGGTCAATCTCATCGATCAGAATCTGAATAAACTCTTTCGTAGCCAGTCCTTTGTTGGATCCGATGGGGGAGGCCAGAGGCATCACCGCGGCCGCGCCCGCACTTACAAGATCTCTCGCAACATTCAGATCGGGATACATGTACGGCATGACCACGAATCCTTCTTTTGCGAGGATTTCGGTGGCTTTCACGGTCTCCTGATTGTCGGGAAGCAGATACTTAGAATCCCGCATGATTTCAATTTTGACGAAGTTGCCGCAACCCAGCTCCCGGGCAAGGCGCGCAATGCGAACAGCCTCTTCGGCGTTGCGCGCACCGCTCGTGTTGGGCAGCAGCGTGACGCCTTTGGGAATATAGTCCAGAATGTTTTCCTGCTCCTTGGTGTTGGCGCGGCGCACCGCCAGGGTGATGATTTCCGCGCCTGCATCTTTTACAGCCGCTTCAATCAGTTTCATGGAGTACTTGCCCGAACCCAGAATGAAGCGGGAGTGAAATTCGTGCCCGCCGATGATCAGTTTGTCGTTATTCATAATAATTCCTTCTTTCTTTATGGTTCGTTTTGGCCTGCGAGGATTCGCAGTACGGTGTGCGCCTGATGGGCGGCGCAGAGCATGACGCGGGAGGCCACCAGGCTTCCTTCCCGGGTAACGTCGCTCGTTCCGTCTCCGCACAGGTAGAATCGATTGGTGATTTTTCGGGTTTGAATGGTGTTGGAACTGCCCAGACCCGCCATTCCGGACGCGGCTACAAGCGTCTTGCCGGGCATGGTTTCCAGAACCAGATTCACAAGCATCGCTTTGCATTCCGCGTCGTCAAAAGCTTCGCAGACAATGTCCGCGTCTTTGAGAAGTTCAGTGGCATTCTCTTGCGTAATGCGAAGAGAATGTGTTTCCAGTGAAACATAGGGGGCGATCTCCCTCAGATTTTCCTGCAGCGCTTCTGTTTTCAGTTTCCCAATCTGTGAAACTTTGTACTGCTGACGGTGAAGATTGGAAAGGTCCACACGGTCGAAGTCAATCAGAATCAACTTCCCAATACCGGCCCGTGCAAGCGCGATGGCAATGTTGGACCCCAGTCCGCCCAGCCCGCAGACGGCGACAGCCGCCGATGAGAAAACGCGCTGCAGTTCCTCGCCATGGCGTTCCGCCAGAACTTTGTCCCATTCCTGTTTTGTGGGCATCCGTTTAACCGCCTCCCACGAAACTGACAATTTCGACGGTGTCGCCGTCTTGCAGCACGGTATCTTTGTACTGTGCTTTGGGCACGATCTCTCCGTTGCGCTCCACCGCGATCCGTTTTGGATCGTAGCAGGTGGTCGCGAGATAGTCCGCGAGCGTTTTGTTCGCGGTATTTTGTTCCTCGCCGTTGACTTTTACCATATAAATCCCTCCAGAAACAAAAAAGGAAGTTACCGATTTGGTAACTTCCTTTTTACGCTTTGTTCTTCCCAAGGTTTTTGCATCTCAGGCATCCCTACGTTGGCATTATCCAAATCAGGTTCTCGGTCGAAGGGAACACCTTCCTCTCAGCCTGTAATGCAAGCTCCCGGATATTAAGCTGTTGAACATATCATACATCGAATCGTTCAAAATTGCAAGAGGTCAAAGAAAAGCAGAAGGGCTGTTTGCCTTCCGCCGGGTGAGTGCGGCACCTGCCTTGCGCACAACGCGCACGATAAGAAACCAGCCAAAACACAGGCAGAACCAGTAAAAACTGTAGCGCAGACAGATCTGCCCCAGCAAATTGGCAGGCTCTGCACTGTAATCCCATACCTGCCAACCCAACAGCAGGTTCACCACAAGTCCGGTGGCAAATTCCGCCGCCGTGATCAGCCACATGCCGGCGGCCGCCTGAACAAAAAGACTTCGCTCACTCCAATGTACTGCCAGACTGTAAAGCCCAAGCAAACACAGCCCGCCCAAAATGGTCATGGTCCAATGCGTGTATCCCCGCGCTAAAATTTCAATCAAACTGTATCCCACGGCGCCAGTGGAAAAAATCGTCGCCTGCTTTTTCATTTCCGATCACCCGGGTTTAGGGTGCGCCGCGCCGGAGAAAAATATACATACGCAGACCCGTGCAAAATGGACAAACTGTGAGAATTATGGTATAATCGTAACAACGCGACTTTAAGGATGTAATTGAGTTCATGGAAAAGATCAAAGTCAGCGCATGCATTGTAGCATACAGCGGATACGAAGAGGTGGTCAAAGCGGCTTCCTCTGTTTTGTCATATACAAAAGAAGTGGACCTGTCGCTGTATGTGGTGGACAATGCTTCCCCCGACGGAACAGGCGATAAGCTTGCTGCCGCCTGGCCGGACGGACAGGTGCAGGTGATCTGCCGGAAGGAAAACGGCGGGTTCGGAACAGGCCACAACACCGTGCTGCCGCTTCTGAACAGCCAATATCATGTAGTAGTCAATCCCGACATTGCGCTGGACATGGATGCCATCAGTGCGCTGTGCCGCTGGATGGAAGAACACCCCGATGTAGTCATGACCACGCCGCGGCTGCGCTTTCCGGACGGCAGGGAACAATATACGGCAAAACGTGCGCCCACTTTTCTGGCGCTGCTGGCCCGTCAGCTGCGGCTGCCCTTTTTGAAATCGGTGGAGCGGCACTATCTGATGCAGGATGAGGATTTGACGCAGCCGCAGGTAATTGATTTTTGTACCGGCAGTTTCTTTGTCGTCCGCACAGACGTTTTCCGCGAAATGGGCGGATTTGATGAGAGCTATTTCATGTACGTAGAGGACGCGGACATCACCCGGAAGGCACAGCAGTACGGGAAAGTGATGTACGTACCTGTGACGTATGTTTATCACGCATGGCATCGGGACGCCAATAAAAAATGGCGCAATTTTTGGATGCAGATTCGCTCCATGTTCCATTACTGGCACAAATGGGGCTTTCGGTTTTTGTAAGGTGTGGGCGGTACTTAGCCCGTTTGAATAAAAGAAAAAGGAGAAATGACGATGAAAGGGATTATTCTTGCCGGCGGCGCTGGCACCCGGCTGTACCCGCTCACCATGGTTACGTCAAAGCAGCTTCTGCCTGTGTACGACAAACCCATGATCTACTATCCGCTGTCCACGCTGATGCTGGCAGGCATTCAGGACATTTTGATTATTTCCACGCCCCAGGACACGCCCCGTTTCGAGGCGCTTCTGGGCGACGGCAGCCAGTTCGGCGTTCATCTCAGCTATAAGGTTCAGCCCTCTCCGGACGGTCTGGCACAGGCCTTTTTGCTGGGCGAAGAGTTCATCGGCGATGACTGCTGCGCCATGGTTCTGGGCGACAACATTTTCTATGGCAACGGCTTTTCCCGCATTCTGCGCAATGCGGTGAAAAATGCCGAGGAAAACGGCCGCGCCACCGTGTTCGGTTATTATGTAAACGACCCTGAGCGCTTTGGCATCGTGGAGTTTGACGCAAACGGAAAAGTGATCAGCGTAGAGGAAAAACCGCAGCATCCGAAGTCCAATTATGCGATCACCGGTTTGTATTTTTACGATAAGCGCGTGGTGGAACTGGCCAAGCAGGTCAAACCCTCTGCCCGCGGCGAACTGGAGATCACCACGCTGAATGAGCTGTATCTGAACCAGGGAGATTTGGACGTGCAGCTGCTGGGCCGCGGCTTTGCCTGGCTGGATACCGGTACCATGGACAGCCTGGTGGATGCGGCCGACTTTGTGCGCATGGTGGAAAAACGCCAGGGTATCAAGATCAGCGCTCCGGAAGAGATTGCTTATAAAAACGATTGGATCACCCGCGAAAAATTGCTGGAGAGCGCCGAGCGTTACGGAAAGAGCCCTTATGGGCAGCACCTGAAACAGGTTGCGGACGGAAAATTGCGTTATTGAGGAGACTGCATATGAAATTGCTTATCACGGGTGCGGGCGGACAGCTTGGCACGGAACTGCGCCGCCAGCTGGCACAGGGTGGATGCGCGTTGGGCGCCATTCCTGAAAAACTGAACCGGGCCACGGTGATTGCCACCGACGTAGGTGTCGACGGCATGGAATCGCTGGATATCACGGACCGTCATGAAGTGATGGCCTTTGTGCGCCATCATCAGCCGGACGTGATTGTGTCCTGCGCGGCGTTCACCAACGTGGACGGCTGCGAGACCAACCGGGATGCCGCCTTCAAAGTGAACGCATTGGGCGCGCGCAATCTGGCCATGGCGGCACAGGAAGTGGATGCAAAATTGATCCATGTTTCCACCGACTATGTGTTCAGCGGTTCGGAAAACGGCGGCATTGCGCTGGACGAGACCGCGCAGCCGGCGCCCATCAGCGCGTACGGCTCCACAAAGCTGCTGGGCGAAGAATATGTGAAAAGCCTTTGCAGCCGCTATTTTATTGTGCGCACCGCATGGCTGTATGGCTATGCCGGCAAGAATTTCGTGAAGACCATCTGTGCGGCGGCCAAAAAATACGGCGCTGTGGAAGTGGTCAACGATCAGCTGGGCAACCCCACCAACGCGGAAGATCTGGCTTATCATCTTCTGAAGCTGTGCGTCACCCGTGAGTATGGCATCTATCACTGCACCGGCGAGGGTGTTTGCTCCTGGTACGATTTCACCTGTGAAATTCTGCGCCTGGCAGGGGTCGAGGCTACGGTTACTCCCTGCACCAGCGCCGAGTACAAGGCAAAACACCCGGCGTCCACCAACCGCCCCGCCTGGAGCGCGTTGGAAAACCGGATGCTGGCCTGTACGGTGGGCAACGAAATGCGCTCCTGGCAGGATGCGCTGAAATGCTTCTTTGAAAACTGGAAACCGGAGGACTGACTTCTGATGAAAAAATATCTGATTACCGGCTGTGCCGGCTTCATTGGCTCGAACTTTGTTTACTACATGCTGAACAAGTACGACGACATTCTGCTGGTCAACCTGGACAAGCTGACCTATGCGGGCAATTTGGAAAACCTGAAAGGCGTAGAGGGCGACAAACGCCATGTATTTGTGCAGGGCGATATTTGCGACCGCGCTTTGGTCACCAGCCTGTTTGAAAAATACGACTTTGATTTTGTGATCAACTTTGCGGCGGAAAGCCACGTGGACCGCTCCATCACCAACCCCGAGATCTTTGTGGAGACCAACGTTCTGGGCACGGTGAACCTGCTGCAGTGCGCCAAAAACGCCTGGTACCGCGACGGCGCCTGGGCCGAGGGCAAGAAATATCTGCAGGTGTCCACCGACGAAGTGTACGGCTCTCTGGGCGAGGACGGCTACTTTATGGAGACGACGCCCCTGTGCCCCCACAGCCCGTACTCTTCCTCCAAGGCAAGTGCCGACATGTTCGTCATGGCTTTCCATGACACCTACGGCATGCCCGTGAACATCACTCGCTGCTCCAACAACTACGGTCCTTACCAGTTCCCGGAAAAGCTGATTCCGTTGATGATCAACAACGTGAAGCACCACAAACAGCTGCCTGTGTACGGCGACGGCATGAACGTGCGCGACTGGCTGTATGTGGAGGATCACTGCAAAGCCATTGACATGGTGGCCAACGGCGGCCGTGTGGGCGAGGTGTACAACGTGGGCGGCCACAACGAGCGCCCCAACATCTTCATCGTCAAGACCATCATTCAGCAGCTGCACGACAAGCTGCAGGATGCCGATATCAATGAGAGCCTGATTAAATATGTGGCGGACCGTCTGGGTCATGACCGCCGCTACGGCATCGATCCCACCAAGATCAAAGAGGAGCTGGGCTGGTATCCCGAGACCGCTTTTGAAGTGGGCATCGTCAAAACCATCGATTGGTATCTGGCCAACGAAGAGTGGATGAACAATGTTACTTCTGGTAATTATCAGAAGTATTATGACGAAATGTATAAAAACAAATAAAAACGTATCCGATGAGGGCGGGAAGCAGAGATTTGCTTCCCGCCCTGTTTTTTATGCTCAAAAAGGGCGAACAGAAGTGAAAAAGAAGGATTGCTTTCACAGCTTTATCAAATTTTTATCAGTTTTTTTTCAAACTTGCTCCCTAAAATGGAACCATTCTGGGGCGTTTTGTGCCCCTGGCGCAGGGAAAGGAAGCATTGCCATGATACAGGTGAAGGAGCTTACCAAACGTTATGGCCGCCACATAGCGGTGGACCATTTGAGCTTTACAGTGGAAAAGGGAGAAATCTGTGGATTGCTGGGGCCCAACGGCGCCGGAAAATCCACCACCATGAACATGATGACAGGCTATATCTCCGCCACGGAAGGAACCGCGGAAATTGACGGCAGCGACATTTTTGACGAGCCTCGTGCGGCCCGTGCAAAGATTGGATATCTGCCGGAACAGCCGCCGGTTTATCCGGACATGACGCCGTGGGAGTATCTGTTGTTTGTGGCGCAGCTGAAAGGTTTTGCAAAACCGGACCGCAAGCAGCTGGTGCAGCAGGCGATGGAACAGACGGGCGTCACAGAAGTCAAAGACCGTCTGATTCGCAATCTTTCCAAAGGGTATCGTCAGCGCGTGGGGCTGGCCGGCGCGCTTTTGGGCGGTCCGGAAGTGCTGATTCTGGACGAACCCACGGTGGGCCTGGACCCGAAGCAGATCATTGAGATCCGTGAATTGATCCGCTCGCTGGCACAAAAACATACCATTCTGCTGTCCAGTCACATCCTTTCCGAGGTGGCGGCGGTGTGCGACAAAGTGCTGATTCTGAGCCATGGAAAAATGGTGGCTTGCGACACGCCGGAAAATCTTTCCCGCCGTGCCGAGGGACAGAATGTGCTCATCGTCACAGCGCTGGGCGATGAAGAGACGGTGCGAGGTGTTCTGGAAAGCGTTGAAGGCGCTCGGGACATTTCTTTTGTACCGTGCGAGGAACCAGACGCCGTGACGGTTCGTCTGGGATATGACACCGGCACGGACCTGCGTGCACAGATCAGCGGAGCGCTGGCGTCAGCCGACTGCGCCGTTTTGCGAATGCAGAATCAGACGCTCAGCCTGGAAGACGTGTTCCTGGAGCTGACCGGCGGCGCTGAGGTGCTGACGGAACTTCCGACGCCCAATGACTTCCAGCCGGCAGAAGAACCGGTCGAGCAACCAGTTGAGCAGGAAGAGACGGCCGGACAGCAAAGTGAGGAAGAAGGGGAGAAGGATCATGCTGGCGATTTATAAAAAAGATGTGCGCAGCGCCTTTCACGGAATGTCCGGCTGGGTGGTGTGTGCATTTGTGGTATTTGTAATCGGACTGTATTTTATGGCGCTGTGTCTTTCTGGAGGCTATGGAGAATTCGGCTATGTGCTGAACAACTCCATGTTTATGTTCCTGGTGGTGGTGCCGCTTTTGAGTATGCGCAGCATGGTAGAAGAGCGCCGCCAGAAGACGGATCAGCTGCTTTTGACCAGTCCGGTCTCCATTTCGGGAATCGTCTGGGGCAAATACCTGGCGCTGCTGACCATCTACGGGCTTCCGCTCTTGGTGGCGGCCGTTTGCCCTTTGATTATGACGGCCTTCGGCACGGTTTCTCTGCTGCGGGCTTACGGCTGTCTGCTGGCGTTTTTCCTGTTGGGCGCGGCCACGTTGGCCATCGGTCTGTTTATGAGCAGTCTGACGGAAAATCAGATCATAGCAGCTCTCTGCACTTTTGGCGCGCTAATTCTGGTCTATCTCATGCCCAGCATCGCGTCGCTGATCTCCAGCACCACTTTTGCAAGTACGTTGGCGTTTACGCTGCTGGCACTGGTGGTGTGCGTGCTGGTGTATGTAATGACCAAAAGCCTGGTGCTGGCTACAGGTGTTTTCTGTCTGGCGGAAGTAATCCTGTTTGTGCTGACCCGTTTTACCGATGTACAGATGGAAGGCAGCTTTGGGAAAATGCTTAATACGCTGGCTCTGTTTGAACGCTTCAGCACCTTTGTAAATGGAGTGTTCGACCTGACGGCCATTGTGTATTACATTTCCATCGCGCTGCTGTTTGTGTTCCTGACCACACAGGGCATTGAGAAACGGCGCTGGAGTTGAGGAAAGGGAGAGTCGATTTATGAAAGAAAAACTGAAAAAGACGCTCCATTCCCGAGCCATGAAAAACGGCGCTTACGCCAGCGTTATGTGTGCTTTGATGGTGGTTTTGGTAGTGGTGGTTAATTTGTTTGTAGGTGCGCTGCCGGAGCGGTACACCCAGCTGGATTTGACGGATAACAACGTGTACAGTCTGTCCGATGAATCCAAGAAACTCTGCGAAAGTCTGAGCGAGGATATCACGCTGTATTATCTGGCCCGCACCGGCGGCGAGGACAGTCGCACATTGTCCCTTTTGCAGCAGTATGCGGACCTTTCCTCCCACATCAAAGTGGTTCAGAAAGATCCGGTGCTGTACCCGACGTTCGGCAATCAGTACGATGCGGCGGACGCATCGCTGGGCAGTGTGATTGTAGATGGCGGCGACCGTTATCGTGTCGTGGATTACACCGAACTGTACCAGCAGACCATCAACTACGAGACCTATCAATATGAGACCAGCTTTGACGGAGAGGGACAGATTACTTCCGCACTGGCTTATGTGAGCAGCGACACGCTTCCTAAAATCTATATTGTGCAGAGGCATGGCGAAAGCGGCATTTCCAGCACGCTGAGCTCCGGGTTGACCCGCCAGAATATGGAAACCGCTACGCTGAATCTTTTAACCGTGGATGCGGTTCCGGAAGATGCGGACGCATTGCTCATCAATGCGCCTACCAAAGATCTGTCCGAAGACGAAGCAGCCAAAGTCACCAGCTATCTGGAAAACGGCGGAACGCTGATGCTGGTGACCAATTACGGCGAGTACAGCGCTGCAGAGATGCCGAATTTGACGGCCATTGCGCAGGGCTACGGATTGTCCGCACAAGAGGGCATTGTGATTGAGGGAGATAGCGGCGCTCATTTGAACCAGTATCCGTATTATGTCATTCCCACCATTCAAAGCCATGACATTACAACGCCTCTTCTGGAAGAGGGCAGCAATGTGCTGGTGCCGCTGGCTCATGGGATTGCCATTGCAGATACATTGCCGGAAAACGTGACAGCGCAATCGCTGCTGACCAGTTCCGCGGAGGCGTATTGCAAGACGGACGCTTATGAGAGCAGCACGCTGGTAAAGGAAGACGGAGATCTGGATGGACCCTTCAACTTGGCGGCGGTCGCTGAAAACAGCGAGACCGGTGCCCGGGTCATCTGGCTGCCCACCAGCTACCTTCTGGATGCAGATACAGACAGTCTCGTGTCCGGGACGAACTCCGATTTTGTATTGAACTGTTTTGCGTGGCTGGTGGATTCACAGCAGAGCATCAGCATTCACGCCAAGGACCTGACCATGAATACCATCACCGTACCGTCCGATGCAGGCAACTTGCTGGGACTGGGCATTACCATTCTCATCCCGGCTGTGCTGGTCGGCGTGGGCGTCGGTGTTTGGCTGCGACGGAGGAAACGCTGAGATGAAGAAAAAATGGCTTCCGATGGCGCTGGCAGTGGCCGCCATCGCCCTGCTGGGGGGCGGCTATCTGGCGCTGGAGAAACTGAATTCGACCGAAGAAGAGGTCGAGGTAGTGGAGGTGCCCACGGTTTCCGGTGAAGTGGATTCCATCGAATATACGCTGGATACCGGGAACGTTTCGCTGGTAAAAGACGGCGATGTATGGCAGTGGTCGCAGGACGCGGAATTTCCTCTGATGCAGGATTTTCCGCAGGCAATGGCCAGTCAGGGACAGACCATTGACGCCACCTCCTTGGTGCGCAGTGACGGTGAAGAACTCTCCACCTACGGCCTGGACGAACCCAGCAAAACCATTGTTCTCAAAAGCGGAGAAGAAACTGTTACCTGTTTGATTGGTGATTTAAACAATTACACCGGCGAGTATTATATGATGCTGGAAGGCGGAAAGGAAATCTACACGGTTTCTGCTTCCTTTTACTCCACGTTCAGTTACGATTTGTATGACATGATTGTGATGGAACAGTGGCCGGTGACCAGCGTGGACGATGTTCGCTCGGTGGAGTACGAAGGTGCCGACGGTACCACTTTGTCCTTGGCGGCTTCGGAAAACGAAGACGGAACATTGTCTTATCAGGTGAATGGTTCCGAGGCGGACACCACTGCCGCTCAGGATTATATACGCGAGTTTACGTATCTCACCATCACGGAATGTGCCAATTACAAAGCCAGTGACGACGAGCTTTCCACCTATGGCCTGGATGCTCCCGCAGCGGTCATTCAAATTCGCTGGGAAGAGTCGGATGAGGACGGAAACACTGCGTCCGATGAAATCACACTTACAGTGGGCGCATCCGACGGCAACGGCGGCTATTACGTGCGCGTCGGCGATTCGCAGGCCGTCAACGTGATGTCCGGCGAGGAGCTGGATTGGATCCTTTCGCCCGATGCTTCGGATTTTGAACCGGAAGCGGATGTATCATCTGAAGCGGAGAGCTGAAAATAAAAAAGCCAAACGACCAACGTCGTTTGGCTTTTTTATTGCTTTTCCGAATCCGGCCGGGTGTATTCCACATCAAAGGTGCACCGGTCACCACGGGTGTAAGTCTGCACGTATTCAATGGCATGTCCGTTTTCATCGTAGCTGGTGGTGCTTAAAAGGAAAACGCTGCGCCGGTTTTCCAGCCCCAGCAAATTGGCCTCCTGCGGGTCCAGCTGCACGATGTCCAGGGTCTGAACCGCTCGATGAACGCAGATGCCGCTGGCTTCAAACAGATCGTACTGAGAAAATACGGCCAGATCGGTCTGCTCCAAAGCGGGAAGCAGCTTGAGGGGAATGAACAGCTCTTCCAGGCTCACCGGCTCGCCCTGGACAACCCGCACCCGCCGTGCGTAGAAAAGATCATCCTGTGGGGCAATTCCAAACAGATCGGAAAATTTATCTCTGGCCGGGCGGACGCCCTTTTTCAGAATGCGGCTGCCCATCCGCGCACTCCGGGCCTGCATTCTGGGCGAAAAGCCGGCCATGTCATCCAGATTCTGCGCCATGCGGCCGTAGGTGACATAGATGCCTTTTCCCTGAATGCGCTTTAAAAGCCCCTCGTGTACCAGATTGTCTACCGCGCTGCGCACAGTCATGCGGTTGATGGCGTACAGCCGGGCCAGTTCGTTTTCCGACGGAATGGCAGTTCCCGGAGCGTACTCGCCGCTTTCGATTTTTTCGCGGATGACTTCCCGAAGCTGTAAATACACAGGCGAGGAATAGTCGATGCCGCGCTGCTGCTTCTTCATGGAAAGCCTCCTTTCCGCTGTGTTTTCCCATTATATCATACCGCTCCTTCAAGTTTCAAATGCTCCTGTGCACGGAGAAGTCTTAGGGATAGTGATGAAAAAACAAAAACATCTTTGGTACATTTTATCATTGACATGTTTAGAAATGAATTCTAAAATTGGTATTGAATAAAGGCCACCTGTGTGATTTGGAATGGAAGGCTAAAAGAAAGGGTGAGTTGGGATGTCTTCGCTGAAATTGATTGCCATGCTGACCTGGCACGACGTGACGGTGCCGGATGCCAAAGAGGTGTTCCTGTCTGCCAAGGACGCGCCCACAGATTATTGGGGCTTTAAAGTGACCGGAACCACGCCGGAAAGCATGCGCGAGCTGATCAAGTGCATGAAAGATGCGGGCAAGCGCACGTTTATCGAAGAACTGGCCATTGATGAGGAGAGCTGTCTGCGCACAGCGGAAATCTGCGCCGAATGCGGTGTGGACCACCTGCTGGGCACGGTCTATTTTGACAGCGTGTACAACGTGGCCAAAAGCGCCGGAATGGCCTACTCTCCCTTTGCGGCGCTGGACGCGGAATCCCGTCTGACCGGCACCATCCCCTCGGTCATCGAGCGGGCGGATGAACTGGAGAAAAAAGATATTTTCGGCATCAGCCTGTCCGGTTTCCGCTATCGCAGCGGCGACCCCTATGAACTGATTGAAAAACTGACGCCCACGCTCAAAAAGCCCATGACACTGATGGGCAGCGTCAATTCCTATGAGCGCATTGAATTCTTGAAAAAGCAGCCGAACCTGATGGCTTTCACCATCGGCGGCGCGTTTTTCGAGCACAAGTTCGGCGACACTTTTGCAAGCCAGATTGAAGCAGTCGTGAATTGCCTGAACAAATGAATAAAAAAGAGGGACCATCCGGTCCCTCTTTTTTTAACGTGTCAGTTCGCTGTAATATTGTACGCTGCGCGGTAAAATCAATAGTTTTGCATACTCCACTGTGGTCTCTTCGCTGTCGAGACCTACGCTGTCCACCAGAAAAAGTGCGGTGTCTGTGGGAACTTGCAAAAGTGCGGCTTCGTCTTCCATGGCGTACGTCAGGCTGAACCGCTCTTGCCCGTGGGTGACCACTGCGTGAAACTGTCCGTCCAGAATACCGTACAAAGACTCTGTGCCATAGTCGTGGGCCTCAATGCCGGGAAAACGCTGTGCATCGATGTAGCTGGTGTCCAGCATAAAGGGCACGCCGTCCAGACTGCGCAGACGGGAAATCATAAACACCGGATGTCCCAGCCGTACGCGCAATTTGGAGCAGACGTACCGGGGCGCTTCGATGACCCGGGACTGGAGCACCTGCGTGGAAAAGGCGTAGCCCGCCTGCTGTGCCGCCCGGGGAAAAGGTTCGTACCGCTGCAGACAGCGCCGGATTTTGGCCGGGGCCACAAAAGTGCCCGACCCCACCCGGCTGTATAGAATGCCGTCGTTCACCAGCCGATGAATGGCCCGAATGACGCTGGTGCGGCTGACGCCCCATAAAGCGCACATGTCCCGTTCGCTGGGAAGGCGGTCATGGGCATGCAGATGATTTTGCTGAATATAGGCTTCGATTCGCTCCGCCGCCTCGGATTTGGGGCGGGTTTTGTAAATTCCTTCCGGCAAACCGATCTTCCTTTCCGGCCTTCAAAAGGAAAGGCTGTTTTTTTCATTTTAGCATTTTGCGTCCCTTGGCGTCAATGCGGCAGTCTCGCATGGAGGGTTGCCCTTCATGCGGATTGCTCAAAAAGGAGAAGGATATTTGGTATCTTTTCGCATTGACATGTATAGAATTTGAAAATTATAATGAAACCAAAGAAAAAACAGGACGCCTGTGCGTTTGAGGGCGGAAGAAAAGGAGGATTGTATGGAAAAGAGATATGTGCTGGGCGCAGATTTGGGCACCACGTCGGTCAAAGTGGGTCTGTTTGACGACCAGGGCGCCAAGGTGGCGGCCTGTACTCGGGAGCATCAGCTGATCACGGCCGAGGGCGGCATTGTGGAGCAGAAGCCGCAAGTGTATTGGGATACCTTCCGTCAATGTCTGGCGGATGTGCTGGAAACGGCGGCAGTGGAACGGAATGCGATCGTGGCGCTCAGCTTTTCGTCTCAGGGCGAAACCATGCTGCTAATGGACGAGAACGATGAACCCCTAGGCAACTTTATTGTCTGGATGGACACCCGTGCCCAGGAAGAGGCGGAGAAAATCAATCGCTGGTTCTCCGCCCATGAAATTCTGGAGCGCACCGGTCAGGGCCCCATTACGTCGCTGTACCCGGCATGCAAAGTGCTCTGGCTGCGGCGAAACCAGCCGGAACTCTTTTCAAAAGCGCGCCGAATGCTTCTGCTGGACGATTACTTCCTGTTCCGCATGACCGGCAAACACTATGGTGAAGGCTCCAACTGGTGCACCTCCTACATGTGGGACATCAACACCCGCGCCTGGTGGCCGGAAATGCTGGATAAACTGCACGTGGATGAGAGCTGGCTGCCGGAAATGAAGGAAACGGGAACGCCCCTGGGATTCATTCTGCCCGAGGTGGCGGATGAGCTGGGCCTGCCGCAGACACTGCTGCTTGTGACGGGCGGCCTGGATACATCCTGCGGCACCGTGGGAGTGGGCAATGTGGAGCCGGGCATTTTTTCCGAGAGCACCGGCGCGGTACTGGTGGTGTGCACCAAGGTGGACCATGTGGTGCTGGACTACGGCGGCGAGCTGCCATGCTTTTACGGTGTGGTGCCGGGACTGTACATGCTGCACACCGGCGCCAAGGGCGGCATCATGTTCCGCTGGCTGCGCGACAATCTGTGCAAAGAGGAAATGGAACAGGCTGAGCGCGAAGGCAAGGACGCCTATGCGCTGATGGATGAATTGGCGGCAGGGGTCCCCGCCGGCAGCGAGGGATTGATCCTGCTGCCGCACTTCGGCGGCGCGGGCGCGCCCGAGACCAACCAGTACGCCAAAGGGCTTTTGTACGGGCTGAGTTTGCAGCACAACAAGGCTCATATCATCCGTGCGTTTTTGGAGGCCACGGCCATGAACATCCGCCGCATGATCGATTACGCCGAGCGGGTGACGGGCCAGCCGGTGGAGGAAGTGCGCACGCTGGGCGGCGCGGCCAAGAGCCCGCTGTGGTGCCAGATCAAGGCCGATGTGCTGGGACGGCGTGTGGTGACCATGAAAAACACGCAGGATGCGGCAGCTTTGGGCGCGGCGCTGATCGCCGGTGTAGGTGCGGGCATCTGGCCTTCCCTGGCAGAAGTCGCGGGCAAGATCGCTCAACCGGACCGGGTGTATACGCCCAACCCGGAGAACCGCGAGGCTTATGACAAGGCACTGGAACGCTACGAGCTGCTGGTCGATGCGGTGGGCGGCATTGCAAAGGCGCTGTATTGACCGAGAACGCTGAAAAGGTGGAGAGACAATGAACATAGAACAGGTTCAAACCTATTTGCGGCAGAATTTCCCCACAGTGGAAATCAAAGCCGTGGCCGACAGCCGGAACATTGTGACTTTGTCCGGCAGCTGTGAGTCCTGGCAGCAGCTGGTGGACATCGGGCACGGGGTTGCCAAGCTGGACGGCGTAAAAAACGTGGTCAGCGACATGACGGTTCAGGGTATGGAACTGCCCAAAAAGGACTATGGGCCCTTGATCGAGAAAGGGGAAAAAGCCGGAAAGCTGGCTGAGGCCGATGTGGTGGTCGTGGGTTTGGGCATCGTGGGATGCGCCATCGCCCGGGAACTTTCCAAATACAATTTGAACATTGTGGCCATCGATATGGCCGAGGATGTGGCCACCGGGGCCAGCAAGGCCAACAACGGAGGCGTTCACCACGCGGGCGGCGTAAAGCCCGGCACGCTGAAGGCAAAGCTGAGCGTGCGCGGAAACCGGATGTACGACCGCTGGGCGCAGGAGTTGGGTTTTGATTTTGTGCGCAGCGGCGACCTTTTGTACGTGGAAGATCCGGACGACATCGACGAGCTGTGCGAGGAGTTTAAAATTGCCCTGAAAAACGGCGATTACCGGCCGCAGCTGGTGGATGGGGCACAGGCCATGGAGATTGAGCCGAATCTTGCAAAATACAACCGCAAACCGGTGATGGGGCTGTGGTTGCCTTCCCAGGGACGTGTGCACACCTACGAGGTGGCGGTAGCGCTGATTGAAAACGCCGCCATGAACGGTGTGCGGGTCTTTTTCGAATGCAGTGCCTGCAAAATTTATACGGAAAACGGGCAGGTGACCGGCATTCTCACGGACAAGGGCCGCATTGATACAAAGTACATCATCAATGCCGCGGGCGTCTATTCGGATGACGTGTCGGCCATGGCCGGAGACCGCTGCTTTACCATTCATCCCAGGCGGGGAACACTGGCCATCATGGACAAGAGCAAAAAGCCCATGTTCGAGCATTTGACCGGGCATTTTATCTCCGCGGCAAAACAAAAGCGCAATCCCGAGTCCAAGGGCGGCGGCATGGAGTTCACCCCTTCGGGCAACATCCTCATCGGCCCGTCGGCCACTGAGCGCCCGGACAAAGAGGACGTGGAGACCACCCGGGAAGATCTGGACTTCATCATGAAGATCAACGAAAATCCCGATGTTTCGGAAAAAGACATCATCCGCATTTTCGCGGGCACCCGCCCGGCGGATTTCAGCGAGGATTTTGTCATCGGAATGTCGCCCATTGCCCACCGGTTCATCAACGCAGGGGCTATCCAATCCCCGGGCGTGGGCGCCAGTCCCGCCATTGCGGAGATGGTGGAGAACATCGTGAAGGAAGACGCGGAAAAAAGTGGCCATCCGCTGCAGCCCCGGGCGGATTTCAATCCCATCCGTCCGCGCAAGGTGCGTTTTGCAGAGCTCAGCCGGGAGGAGCAGGATGAACTGATTCGCAAAAATCCGGCCTACGGGCGCATCGTGTGCCGCTGCGAAACCATCACCGAGGGCGAGATTCTGGATGCTATCCACTCGCCGGTGGTGCCCACCACCATCGATGCCATCAAACGGCGCACCCGCGCGGGAATGGGACGGTGTCAGGGTGGTTTCTGCCAGGCGAAGGTGCTGGAAATTCTGGCTCGTGAACTGGGCAAAAAGCCCACGGAGATCACGTTGCACGGAAAGGGGTCCAACATTCTGGACCACGAAAACCGTGCGCCCCAAAAGGAGGAGAACGCATGAAAGAGCTATCCTTTGACGTTGCCGTAATCGGCGGCGGCCCCGCGGGCATGGCGGCCGCGCTGGAAGCCAAGCGGCTGGGAGCAAGCGTGGTGCTTCTGGAGCGCAATTTTGAGCTGGGCGGCATTCTGCCGCAGTGCATTCACGACGGGTTCGGTCTGATGCGTTTCGGCGTCAGCATGGCGGGCAGCAGTTATGCCCAGAAGTTCATTGATGAAATCAGAAAAACGGACATTCAGGTGTTTCTGGACACCATGGTGCTGGAAATCACGCCGGAGAAAACCGTTTATGCGTGCAACGCTGCCGACGATCTTACGCGTGTAGATCTCGGTGGTCGCCGTATCATTA
>ERZ894220.402-NODE-402-length-34638-cov-21.0029_pt1 | contig 34638 bp, 32 predicted proteins | sample MGYA00380292_ERZ894220 | MGnify/ENA primary metagenome ERZ894220 (study PRJEB32331, sample SAMN06328446) | human gut metagenome | biome: human gut microbiome; feature: stool | host: Homo sapiens | collected 2014-12-05 ... | reverse complement strand
ATTTTCTCTTTCTCATTCTTCTCTTTTTTCTCTTGACTTTTTATAGCTGGTCTTTTCGTGTGATTATTCTGGGCTTTCTGTTGGTCATTTTAACAGGGAGCCTTTTACTGATGTTACCCATATCCGCAAAAGGGAGAGAAGTGACGCCGTTTTTGGACGCCTTGTTTACCTCCACCTCTGCGGTTTGTGTGACGGGTCTGGTTTTGCACGATACGGCGACTTACTGGTCCGCTTTTGGACAGACGGTGATCCTTTTGCTGATTCAAATAGGCGGATTGGGCGTTGTCACGGTGGCAGGAGCCTTCGCAATCCTATCGGGCCGCAGAATCGGATTGATGCAGCGGAGCACCATGCAGGAAGCCATTTCGGCGCCCAACGTGGGCGGCATTGTAAGGCTGACCGGATTCGTTTTGAAAACGGCCCTGGCGGTTGAATTGCTGGGGGCGGCACTGCTTTTTCCAACCTTTTTGCGGGAGTTCGGCCTTGCGGGCGGAATATGGTATTCTCTGTTTCATTCCATTTCCGCCTTCTGCAATGCGGGGTTTGATTTGATGGGGGTGAAAGCTCCTTTTTCTTCTTTAATGGATTATGCAGGTCATCCGGTGGTTCCGCTTGTCATCGGTTTTTTGATTGTCTGCGGCGGCGTTGGGTTTTTAACCTGGGAGGACATCCGCACAAACCGGCATCATTTTCACAGATACCGCATGCAGAGCAAAGTGATTTTGTCGGTGACAGGGCTTTTGATTCTGGTGCCCGCCGTTTATTTTTTTCTGTTTGAATTTTCAGACCAGCCGCTGGGGAAACGGTTCCTTTTATCCTTGTTTCAATCCATTACGCCCCGAACAGCGGGTTTCAACACCGCCGATTTGACGGCGATGAGCGAAGTGGGACAGGCGGTCATTCTTTTGCTGATGTTGATCGGCGGTTCCCCCGGGTCCACTGCGGGCGGTGTGAAAACGACCACTCTGGCGGTTTTGGTGGGAAATACCTTTGCGGTGTTCCGCCGAAGAGAAAACCCGCAACTGTTCAACCGCCGGGTTTCCAATGAAACCGTATCGCAGGCGGCGACGGTTTTGATGATGTACACGGTGCTGTTCCTCAGCGGCGGCCTGGTGATCAGCCGGGTGGAAAATTTGCCGCTGCTGTCGTGTTTGTTTGAAACGGCCTCTGCCATCGGTACGGTGGGGCTGTCTCTGGGGATCACTCCTCAGCTTGGGAGAATCTCGCAAATGATTTTGATTGCTCTGATGTTTTTTGGTCGTGTGGGAGGCCTTACGCTCATTTTTGCGGCCCTTTCCAATGTACAGAGGGTCAATGCGCGCCTTCCGCAGGAACGAATTACTGTGGGATAAAATGAAGGACAACGTGGAGGAATTATGAAAACAATTTTATTGATTGGCCTGGGACGCTTTGGACGGCACATCGCAATGAAGCTGAATGAACTGAATGACCAGGTGATGGCGATTGACAAAGAGGAAAGCCGGGTGAATGCCGTCCTGCCCTTTGTGACCAATGCGCAGATCGGCGACAGCACCAACGAGGATTTTCTTGCCACCATCGGCGTGCGAAACTTCGATGTGTGCATTGTTGCCATCGGTGATAATTTTCAAAGTTCTTTGGAGACGGCTTCTTTGCTGAAAGAGCTGGGGGCAAAGAAAGTCGTTGCAAGAGCCTCAAGAGACGTGCAGGCAAAGTTTTTGTTGCGCAACGGTGCCGATGAGGTCGTCTACCCGGAAAAACAGGCGGCGATTTCAACGGCGATCCGTTATGGTTCGGAACACATTTCAGATTACATTGAGCTGGGCGATGACCACGCCATCTTTGAAATCAAAGGTTCGGAAAACTGGGTGGGAAAAACGATCGGGCAGTTGGATATCCGCAACCGGTATCAGGTGAACATTCTGGCCGTCAAAAGAAACGGAAAGTTTGCCATGACGGTGATTACTTCGGACACATACCTGCCGGCCGAAAGTACAATGCTGGTTTTGGGGACGCAGCGCGATATCCAGCGGTGTTTCCATTTGTGAGTGATTGTGTTTCTGCTGTTTGAAAGGAAGAGACGAAAATGGGAGATATGATCTGGCTGGGAAGTGTCTTGGCGATGGCGGTCTTCGGATATTATGTGATGCTTCGTCTGGGAACCTTTCTGGAAAAAATGCAAAAGGAAGATGAGGCGCAGGCCAAAACAGAGCAGCTGCACATGGCGGCATCCGAGCCTGAGAGGAAGGCCGCTGAAAAACATCCCGGCATGCAGCCCAGACTTTTGGATTCCAATCCGGTTCCTTTCACCCTGGGGAATCCGAAAAAAGTGATTCGGCCGACCGGAACATGTGTGCGGCATAGAAAAGCCGTATGGAACACAGGGGCTTCCGCTTCTTTCCCGAGTGACCTTTTTGAGTAGAAATCTTGAAAACTGTGTTATACTACATGGGAAAGGAGGGGGACAATGGAAAGAGTACCTTCCAAGTACGGGAAACTTACCATTTTTACAAGCTATGCGCCCGGCGCGGGAAAAACATATGCAATGCTGCAAGCTGCTTTGAAAGAAAAACAGGCCGGCCGCGACGTGGTAATCGGTTCCCTTTGCTGTGAGCAGTGGCCGCAAACGCAGAAGTTTGCGCAGCAATTTGAAGTTGTGCCCTGCCGGGCAAACTGTGAGATTGACTCAGACGCTTGCCTTGCAAGAAATCCACAGGTGGTTTTGGTGGATGACCTTGCACATTCCAATTCAGACAATTCTCGCCACATGAAGCGCTATCAGGATGTGGATGAACTGCTGAAGGCCGGGCTGAGTGTTTACGCAACCGTGGATATTCAGCACATTGAAAGCCTTCAGGATACGATGCGTTCCATACTGGGGGACAGCATTGGCGAGCGGATTCCGGATTACATTTTTGACCAGGCTTCTCAGGTGGAGTTTATAGACATAGAGCCGGCAATGTTAAGGAAGCGGCTGCAGGAACAAAGAGCCGATGCCCTTCTGGAACACTATCCGTTGGCACGCTTGAGCGCCCTTCGGGAAGTAGGCCTGCGGCGCTGTGCGGACCGCGCGGCACTGTATACGCAAGGCATGTCCAGCAAAGCGGCCTATCATACCCATGAGCATATTTTGGTGTGCCTGTCCACGGCGCCGTCCAATGAAAAAATCATTCGCACGGCTGCACGAATGGCAGCGGCCTTTCGCTGCGGACTGACGGCATTGTTTGTGGAAACCAGTGATTTTCAGCGGATGAAACCGGCGGACAGAGAGGTCCTGCGCTCTCATATTCATTTGGCACAGCAGCTGGGCGCTTCCGTCGAGACAGTTTATGGAGATGATGTGGCATACCAGATTGCGGAGTTTTCTCGCTTGTCGGGCGTTACCAAAATTGTTTTGGGCCGCAGTGAAATCCCTCTCCGCTTCGCTTTTCGGAAAGCCTCTTTGTCGGAGCGTTTGATCGAACTGGCGCCGGAGCTTGATATTCATATCATACCGGACCGGGATACGGAAAAACAATTTGCGGCAAAGCACCGCGAAATCATGCGCATGCCGTCCGTTTCGATCCTGGACCTGATAAAAAGTGCAGGCTTCCTGATTGCAGCCACATTGATCGGTTTTTTGTTTTACAATCTGGGCTTTACGGAAGCGAATATCATCACCCTGTATATTTTGGGGGTCATGCTGGTTTCCGTGTCCACCAAAAGCTCGGTTTGCAGTTTCATTGCCTCGATTGTCAGCGTGCTGACCTTTAACTTTTTCTTTACTTATCCGCGTTTTACGCTCCATGCGTATGACAGCAGCTATCCCGTCACGTTTTTGGTGATGTTTTTGGCGTCGCTGATTACGGGTTCGCTGGCAAGCAGGCTGAAATCCCATGCAAAACGTTCCGCGCAGGTGGCATGGCGAACCAAACTTTTGTTTGAAACCAACCAGAAACTTCAAAAAGGGCGGACACAGGCCGATATTTTCTCTGTGACGGCCAATCAGCTGCTGAAAATATTCCAAAGGGATATCGTAACGTATCAAATTGAGGAAAAACAGCTGAAAGAACCCTCTGTTTTAAAGGCGGAGAACGGCGTGCTGACGGATTGCTATACTTCGCCGAAGGAACGGAAAGTGGTCCAATGGGTGGCAACGAACAATAAGCGCGCGGGTGCAGGAACGGAAACCTTTTCGGATGCCTGCTGCACCTATTTTTCCATTCGCACCGGCGAGCACGTATATGGCGTGGTGGGAATTGCGGCGGCAGATAAGCCCCTGGATTCCTTTGAAAGCGGAATTTTGCTTTCCGTTTTGGGAGAATGCGCGCTGGCATTGGAAAATCAGAAAAATCTGGAAGAAAAAGAAGCCGCTGCGGTTTTGGCCAAAAATGAACAGCTGCGTGCCAATCTGCTGCGCTCCATTTCCCATGACCTGCGCACACCGCTCACGTCAATTTCGGGAAATGCCAGCAACCTTTTGTCCAACGGAGAGCTGTTTGATGAAACGGCCAAAAGGCAGATGTATACGGACATTTATGACGATGCCATGTGGCTGATCAATCTGGTGGAAAATCTGCTGTCGGTCAGCCGGTTGGAGCAGGGGCGCATGAACCTGCATGTGTCCACCGAACTGATTGACGAGGTGGTGGCCGAGGCTTTGCGCCATGTCAACCGGAAAAGTGCGGAGTATCACATAACGGTTCAAAATACCGAAGAGTATCTTTTGGCGCAGATCGACGCAAAACTGATCGTCCAGGTGCTGATCAATCTGATCGACAACGCCATCAAGTATACGCCGGTGGGCTCACAAATCGACATCCGCTGGAAAAAGCAGGGTTCTTTTGTTCTGGTTTCTGTGGCGGACAATGGCCCCGGCGTGCCCGATCAGGCAAAGCTCCGCATTTTCGATATGTTTTACAGCGCGTCCAACGAAGTGGTTGACAGCCGGCGCAGCATGGGTTTGGGCTTGGCATTGTGCAAATCCATCGTCAATGCCCACGGCGGAGAAATCACGGTGTCCGACTGTGTGCCGCATGGGGCCGTTTTCACATTTTCAGTGCCTTCCGGGGAGGTAGAACTTCATGAATAAACCTTTGATTTTGGTGGTCGAAGACGATACGCCGGTGCGCAATTTGATCACGACCACTTTGAGAGCGCACGATTATCGGTTCCTGACGGCGGTCAATGGAGAGTCGGCCGTTTTGGAAGCGTCTTCTCACAATCCGGAAATCGTTCTTTTGGATTTGGGTTTGCCGGATATGGACGGGGTAGAGGTGATTCACAAAATCCGCTCCTGGTCCAATATGCCCATCATTGTAATCAGTGCGCGCAGCGAAGATACGGATAAAATTGAGGCGCTGGACGCCGGCGCAGACGACTATCTGACCAAGCCTTTTTCGGTGGAAGAGCTGCTGGCGCGTCTGCGCGTCACACAGCGGCGGCTGACCGCCGTGCAGTTCGGCGAAGTCAACACAGAAGCGATTTTTACAAACGGAGCGTTGAAAGTCGACTATGCGGCGGGCTGCGCCTTTTTGAACGGGCAGGAGCTCCACTTGACGCCCAGTGAATACAAGCTGCTGTGTCTGCTTTGCAAAAATGTGGGAAAGGTGCTTACCCACACGTTTATCACCCAGCAGATCTGGGGCAGAAGCTGGGAAAATGATGTCGCATCCCTGCGCGTTTTTATGGCGACGCTTCGCAAAAAATTAGAGAAAGAACCCGGGTCTCCGCAGTACATTCAAACACATATCGGCGTTGGATACCGCATGATGAAAGTCGAATAGCAGCAAGGAAAAAGAAGGGCGGAATGCCTGCCGTGAAGATAAAATCAGAGCAAACGGGTGTTGATATCTTTGAAAAGAAGCGCCTTTTCAGGCCAAAAACTGCCTTGTCACACCACATGTCGCATTTGCGACAAATGAATCCATGAGCCTGCGCGCGGAAATCGTATTTGACAATTTGGCCGCATGGCTTGAGGGCGCTCCGAAGAACCTGGTGAAATAAATCAGCCATTGGTTGTAAAAATGAAAAAAGCAGCCGCCACACCTTGTGTATGGCGGCTGTTTTTCTTATCCGATGGCACGCGAATTTTTCATCGCATTTCTGTGAATAAAAGTCAACAGCGCGCCGAAATTATTCAGCGCGCTGTTGGCTTTTATTCTTTTGGAAAACTCCGCACGGAATTGCGCACAACCAGCTCAGTGGAAAGCATTTGGCTGCATTCATGGCTTTGATTTTCAATCATGGCCAGAAGCTTTGAGGCGGACATGACGCCCAACTCATAAATGGGAACGCGAACCGTAGTCAAAGGGGGATTCAGCAGAGCGGAATATTCGAAATCGTTGTGCCCGACAACGGAAATATCGTCCGGAATGCGAAGCTGCAAATTCTGCGCGGCTTTATAAACACCCAGGGCTTTTAAGTCATCCGTGGCAAAAATGGCGGATACTTTTTGCGAGCAGAGCAGCTCCAGCGCGGCTTTGTAGGAGGATTCAAGCGTATACCCACCGTTCAGACAGCAATTTTGAGGGAGCTCGAATCCGTATTTGCTCAGCCCGTCGCGAAACCCTCGCACACGGTCGATGGCAACGTAGTAATGCCCGGGGGCATGGATACACCCAAAGCGGGTGTGGCCGCGCTGTACAAGATATTCGGCGATCTCCCAGCTGTCGCGGTAGTTATCCGTGTCCACAGAGATGATATTGGATGCTTTGATGGCGGGATCACGCTGTCCGACAATGACCATGGGAACATTGGTTTTCGAAATGGCCTGTACAAATTTGCTGTTGGTACGGCTGCTAAGCAGCAAAATGCCGCGAATCATTTTGCTGTTGGTCATGGAGAGTGCCTTTTCAATCTCTGCGTTTTCGTCATTGCCCGAGTGGAGAATCAACTCGTACTCGTATCGTTCGGCAACAGTGGCGATTGCGTTCACAATGTTGCTGAAATAAGGATTGTCCACGGCTTCATTGGATGAATGGGTATATACCACAAGAATTGCGCGAAAACCGTCGTTGGTGGAAAGACTTCTTGCCAATCGATTGGGCTCGTAATTGAGAGAGCGAATAACCTCCCAGACACGTTCTCGTGTGTCAGGAAGAACCGACGGATGGTTGTTCATTACGCGGGAAACCGTTGCTTTGGACACGTGGGCCAGCTGCGCTACGTTTTCGATGGTGGGTTTCACACTCATTTTGACCTCGACCTTCTGATGAGAGAATTTCACGGGAAAGAAATTGTTATGAAAAAAGTTTCATGAGATTATTATACAGCAAATAGATTTCAGAAATCAATACAGGTGAAAAAAGAATTTAATGTTTAAAACGGACAAAAAACAGTTCAAAAATTGAGCTGTTTAGCCAAAAATAATTTATATTCAGAAAAAATATTTACAAACCCGAATGGGGCGAGTATAATTTCCTCAAGAAACCGGTTCCATGAAATAGAAAACATGAACCAACATTATGACTTAAAATTGATTACAAATTTCTTTGAATCATTTAATAGATTTCTAATTATCTCTTTAGATGTTCTTATATGCCGGTATAGCCCGTTATTCCGGGCTTTTCCGGCACTTTTCATATCGGAAGAACCTCACAAATCTTTTTATTACCCCTTATGTTTTCGCTCTCAAAAGTAGTAAAAGCAGTAGTAAATTCTGCGTACTACTTATGCCGCCTTGGTTTCCTCGGCGCTTTCCGCCACAGGCTCCGGCTTGGCCTCTGCGGTGGTTTTTGCCTTGGCTTGTAGCCGTTCCATTTCCTCCTGTGCGGAATGGAAAGTAGCGTGGGCGTAATAGTTCAGCGTCATTACAATGTTGGCGTGTCCCATGATGTACTGCAATGCCTTGGGGTTCATGCCCGCGTTTGCCATTCTGGTACAGAATGTATGCCGCATAGTGTGCGGCGTCATCACATCGGGCAGCGGCTCCTTGTGGCACTTGTTGTACTTCTTGGCAAGGCACTTGAACATGGCGTCATAGTTGACGGCGGTTTTGGGCAGGCCGTCCCGGTTCAAGAACAGGAAGTCCTTATAACCGTCAACCTCAATGCACCTGCCGTCCCTGCGCTTCTTCAACACGCGCTCAAACGCTTCATAGGCGGCTGCGCTCATCGGCACTTGACGGAATCCGCTTTCTGTTTTTGGCGCTTCGATATAGTAGCCGTCCTCGGTGCTTCTCAAAAGCTGGTGGTCTACATTCACAAAGCGCTTCTCAAAATTCAGGTCAGCGGGCGTCAGGCCGCAGAGTTCGGAAATACGAAGCCCGGTTTCCAGCAGGATCACCACCTCGTCATAATACTTGGCATAGACGGGATCGTTCTGCATGAAGTCTAAAAGCTCGTTTTCCTGTGTAGGGGTAAGCGGCACCTTTGGTACGGTATCGTCGTTGATAACCTCATTGATCTGGAAGTCAAAGGGATTCTTGCGGAGGCAATCGTCCTGTACGGCCATATAAAAGATGGCTTTTAAGGAACGCTTGCTGTTGCAGATGGTGTTGTAGGCAACGCCCTTTTCCTGCATACGCAAGGCCCATTCTTTCGCGTCGGACAGCTTCACGCTGTCAATGCTGGCCGCGCCCAGCTTATCTTCGGACAGAAGTTTCATCAACTGCTGGCGGCTCTTTTGGGTTCCTTTCCGCACATTCCCGCGCTGCCGGGTGTACTTTTCATAAAGCTGGCACACGGTCATTTTCTTGCCGATGGTGTCTATCCCGTCGTCAAGGTCTTTCTGTATCTGCTTGATCTTCTCGCGCAGGGAAAGACAGGGCCGCTTCCCGGCAGGTACTTTGTCGGTAGGTACTAACTTCCATGAGTAAACAAACTGGGGTTCTCCAAAGGTGTCAATGTATTTGTAAGCGTATCTTCCATCTGATCGCTGGCTCTCTCCAGACTTCAAAAGGCGGCCTTTGTTGTCCCGTCTTTTTTCATCTCGTTCTTTTCTTGGCATTTCGTCATGCTCCTTTCCATGACGGAAAGAGCCTTGACACGCTTATAACCTATTATAACACGCGCAAGGCCCTTTTTCACTATATTGTGTCAAGGGAATCAATGATTTTTTCAAACTGCTTCCGCTTGATCTGGATGCGGTTGCCGTTCAGGATCACCCAGCCAGCGGTGGGGTTTTCCTCGGCCAGCCGACGCAGTTTGTTTTCCCCAATCCGAAAATATTTGGACGCTTCCTCAATGGTAAGCGTGTATTTTTCCCAAATAGGCACATCGTTATTACTCATAACATGGCCCCCTTTCTTTTCAAAACAAAGGTTGTTTGTTGTGAAAGTGGGCAGAAAATAACGGACGGCTGCTGGCACAGCTCCACGGGAATCTCACCCCCGCGTGGTTCTCACGCGGCCCTGCTCGTTGCCTGCGACGCTTCAAACGCTCGGACTACGACGGCAAGGGCGTATCATTGTCCTATCTGCGCGTCGTCGCCCGCAGGCTGCCACACCTGCTTTACGGCCCGGTAAAATCGCTCCGCTTATCCCAATGAGGGAAAGCCTCTTGGCGCACCTGCCGCCCGGCTCGGCACAGACAGAATGTATCCGTCTGCCCTATGACGCGCCGCCATTGTCCTGCGGGCGTATTTGTCAAGGAGCAAAGGGGCCACCGGGAAACAGGCAGGCGGGGAAAGGGAAAGCCGCCTGTCTATGGCCGGGGCCTTAACCGTCAGTCGCCAATGGGACTAACGATGGAATGGATCAGCTTGATTTGCAATCGGCGCTTCATATACTCGTCAATGCAGATATGAGGCTGGCCGCTGCCGTCATAGAGCGTCCGGGTACACAGCTTATTGATATAGCCGTCGTAATGCTGCAAGACACGCTCCACGGCTTCGGCGTTACCGGCGCAGGCCGCGTCGATCACAAAATCAGGCAGAGGGCTTTTGCCCTTGTAACTGGATTGCTTCATCCGCGTTTAACCTCCCTCCGGCATGAACGCCATCAATTTTACACGCAGGTCTTTCAGGGTGCTTGTCCTGTGGCGCTGTACTGCGCTGCGGGACATTCCCATCAGGCGGCCGATTTCTTCGTCAGTCAAATCCAGAACAAAGCGGAGAATCAAAATACTCTGCTCGTCTTTTGGCAGGCTGGCAAACGCTTCGGCCACAAGCTCGTTGTCGATATGTAGGTCATAGCCATGCGAACTGAATGTAAAGCTGTCGCAGGAATACCGATCTACGGTCGAGAGCTTGTCCCAATCAGCCGGGGAAACGGCGTCCAGCGACACTTCACGGTCGCGGCGGCACTTCATTTCCCGCAGATAATCTATCGCCTCATGGTACAGAACCAGCTTGCAGTAGCGGTCAAACTGGCCCCATTCACCGTATTTGCGGGGGATCGCTTCCATCTTCTCACCCCCTTTCTGTGGGGGATGTGGTGGTTCTCTCCCTTTCCGCCAATAGAGCGAATGGAATCTCTCTGGCTGCCCGCTAAACGCCTCCTTTTTTCACTTTTTTGAAATTTCTTTTTGCGCCGGATAGCAGACCGCAGGAAATAACAAAATTCGCCCGGCAGGTCAAAGACCCGCTGGGCGAAACAAAAAGAAATATGTTCTTTTCCTACATGGTATAGTACATACGCACAGCCGCTTGTCCCCGCTGCCGGGGGACGGCTTTTTTTGACAGGTTAACCCCTGTCGGAATTTGTCGAAGTGGTTTTCGTTGCATGGCGGCTCCCTCCTAAAGCCGCCATGCCAGAACACGGTGCAGGGGTCGTCGAAGCAAAAAGAAACGGCGGCCTTGATCTACTCAAAACCGCCGTATCCGTCAGTGATACAAGAAAGCGCACGAAATCCTCTGCCCGTCAGCGGTTTTTTTCTTTTCCCCGCTGTGGAGGCAGATGTTTGAATATGTAGGTATGTTTCATGCCGCAAAGGCCAAAACATACCGTGTTAGTCAGTCAATTTGAATTAGAGTTCAATTCTTGCTTTCGATGGCTTATCTTCACAATAGGTAACTTTAATCGTTGTTCCCTTGTCAGGGACTTTGTTTCCTGCGCCAATCCATTTTCGGCAGATGTAATCTTTTCCGTCTATCGTATATTTGACCTTGATAGTATGCGGAAAGGCTGCGCCATCCATAGCGTGAGCGCGGACAGGTTTACGATTCACTTTTAACCACCATTGTTTTGTAACTGAAATTACAGTTCCCATTGTTTCTTTTTCCATAAGTTATACCTCCGATGTTAATTTAGAATGAGTAATTTTCTATTTAGATAGCTACATATTAAAGCAAACTGCCCTTTAATCCCTTTTTGAAAACCAATACAGCCCTTTCGGTTCCCCAAAATGACATTGTGACAAGGCGATAGCTTTCCTTTTCCATTTCCTCTATTTTGGCATTGATTTTCACTGTCGCATTTTCAACAGTAATTTCTTCTAACAATTCTGTCCTATACATCATATTTTTACCTCCATATTTTCTAAGTGGATAATCCCTATTTTCTATTCAACCTTTTCCTTGTTTGTAGTAAAAGCGGAACGCTGCTGCGCCGGTGGCCGCCAACTGTACCAGAATCAGCACAGCGAACAGGCCGAAGCTCTCATAGTAGAACTGTTCATTCCAAACAGGAGAACATCACAGAGAGCAGTCAAGGCAACCACCCAGCGGATGTGCCGGGCCAGCCATTGCCGGAATACCAGCACAAGGGCAACGGGCAAGGCGATCAGCAGCACCAGATTCAAAATCAAGGTCGGGGTCAGTTCCATTGCGTCGCCTCCTACTTTTTTAAGATAGTGCCATATGCTTTTTGAACAAGTAATAAGTCGATACAAAATAGCTGCTTACATATTGTCAAGAAATGAAATCATAATACTTAACTTCTCGTTCTCATAGTTAGCAGTTATCGTTCCATTCATTTGCTCTACCAATATTCGAGCAATCGACAAACCAAGACCTGTCGATTTTCTTGCAGTTTCTACTGTATAGAAGCGATCAAAAAGCCTTTCAACTTGTACTGCACTTAAATCCGAAGCGGTGTTGGAAAATATAATTTCTCCAGTTTCGTTTAAGGTTATTTCCAAGTCTCCGTCACTATACTTGATTGCATTATTTATAAGATTAGCAAAAATGCGTGATAATGTGGCTTTGTTGATTTTTCTAATTACTTTTCTTTCTGGTATATGTATGTTAGGGGTTATTTTTTTCGCTTGTAAAGCAGCATAAAAGCCCAAAATGCTTTCCTCTAAAATGCTGTTAATAGATAAAGGTTCTGTTGAAATATCGTACTCTGGCGACAAAACTATGGAATATCTAAATAGTTCCTCAGTAAGTTGTTTCATTGTTTCAATACGATTTTTTATAATTGTTATATAACGGTTCACCTCTTGACTTTTTTCTTCTTTGTCAAGTAAATCTAAATAACCATTAATTGCTGTAAGAGGTGTTCGTAGATCGTGTGAAATATTTGTGACAGCAGTATTTAACTCTGTATTACCGTTAAAATATCGTTGCCGTTGATTGCGTAACAAAGATAACTGTTTGTTTAGTTCTGATGCAAGTTGTCTGATATGCTTATCGCCAGAGGATATTGACAATAATGTATTCGTATCAGTAGAAAGGTGTTCTTTTAGCCCGGTACATATTTCATAAATGCTTTTTTTGAGAAGATATACTTTCAAACACAACAAAATGACTATGATAAGCAAGCCAAAACATAAACTATACCAAAAGAACACCTTTACCACCAACTTTCATTATTTTTTCATTTTAATTCTTTTTTACGAAAAGCAAGCCACCCCGCAAAAGATAAAACGATAGCCAGTCCGATAGAATATATCGGATAAAATGGAAGCATTTCTTCACTAAAAATCTGTAACCCACCATCTTCTGCGTTGGTTGAAGTGCTTCCCAAATAAACCATTAGATTATTTACTTGACCATTCGGGATTAAACTGTCAACTGCCATATACATTTTTCTTGTTATTCCATCTACATAACTGGGGTTTGGTATTACTTCTGCACTGATTATTTCTCCTAATTCATTTGTTTGCTCAATCGTGATACTTTCAACTTGAAATATAGAAAATTCAAGTCTATTCGCTCCAAAAGCCATTGCAAAAACAATAAGAATACATAAGATCGCTCCGATTGCCTTTTGGGATATTAAGCAGCTTATCAAATTAAAAATTGCAGCATACACAACACTGGCTAAAAGAAGGCAAATCCATGTCATTAGCATTTTCTCCATAGTAGTGTTAGACAACAGAATACTATAACAGCAAATAAAAGCAGGGAGTATAAATGCCAACATCATTGCCAAACACGCAAATGCGTTTATTATAAGTTCTGAAACAAAAATTGTTCCTTTTGTGTGACCTACAATTACTTTATTTCTGATCGTGGCGTCGTTATATTCTTGCCCGACTGATAGAGAAACATATATTCCCATGATTAAAAACAAAGGTGCAACAAAAAGGCCGTCCAGATCATTCTCAAAGAAAGAAATTATACCGAAGATAACTCCGCAGATAAATGAAGCAGCCAATAAAATCCAAAATAGTTTTTGTCGCTTCAACCGATATAGTGCAGCTCTTAACAGCTTATTCACTTTTTTCACCTCCAACAAGGCTAACATAATAGCTTTCCAATGTTTCATCATTTTCCTGCATTGAAAGCAATTCGCACCCCTCTTTTTCGAGAACCGAGACAATTTCAGAAATACTTAATTTTGCAAAAACATTTGCCTGTTTATTAGACAATATTTCATACTCCACATTCATTGTGTCAAGAATATGTGCAAGTATTTGTGTATTTGTCACTTCAATATGCATATATTTTCTGAAAGATTTCTCCAGTTCAGCCGCACTTATTTCTTTTACGATATGCCCGTTATTAATAAAGCCATAATATGTTGCAAGCTTTGATAATTCGTCAAGTATATGGCTTGAAATCAAAACAGTTATTTGCTGCTCACGATTTAATTTCAATATCAATTCCCGTATTTCGATTATGCCCTGTGGGTCAAGTCCATTTATGGGTTCGTCCAAAATCAAGAAATCAGGATCGCCAACCAAGGCTATTGCAATTCCCAATCTTTGACGCATACCGAGAGAAAAGTTTTTTGCTTTCTTTTTCCCGGTTTTTTCAAGCCCAACTAATTTTAGAATATTTGAAAGACCGTCAAAAGATGGAAGCCCAAGAATGAGATATTGTTGTTTCAGATTTTCTTCTGCGGTCATATCAAGGGAGATTGATGGGGTTTCTACAATGGCTCCCATTCTTCTGCGTGACTTTACAATATTTTTGCTGGTGTTTTTTATGCCGTATAGCGTGTATTCACCAGATGTAGGCTCTTGCAAGCCACATATCAACCTGATGAGTGTCGTTTTACCAGCACCATTTTTACCAACAAAGCCATAAATTGTCCCTTTCGGAATACTCATAGTGAGTCCGTCCAATGCTTTATATTTGCCATATTTTTTTGTCAAAGCAGTTGTTTGCAGAACATATTCCATAGCTTTTCCTCCTTTTTTTACTTGGTGTTGCTATTTTACAGTCAAACGGTAAAGGTGTCGGTAAAGAAAACAGTAAAGAATTGGTAAAGATTTCATTCCGTCTTTAACTTAAATCCAATCCCCCAAACTGCTTCAATATAATCTTTTTCACTTACATCACGAAGTTTTTTTCGTAGATTGCTTATGTGCATTTTTAGGGAACTTTCTGTGCAATCTGGTGTATCTTCACTAATGCGATCCAGCAAAAGCGACTTTGGAATTACTTGTGTTGGATTTTGTATAAGTGTTTTCAAAATGGCATACTCTGTCCGTGTGAGTTTGACTTCATGTTGATTTACGGAAATACTATGTGCCATAGTGTCAAGGCTTAATTCGCCAAACGAGAGAACTGTACTGATTGAAGTTGTTGCATTTCGTAAAGCAACGGTCACTCTTGCAAGAAATTCCTTTGTATCAAAGGGTTTTGTAATATAGTCCACGGCTCCAGCAAGCAGAAGATTAACCTTACTATCAATATCCAGTTTTGCGCTAATAACAATAACTGGTATTCCTTTGATTTTTGGTAACACTTCTTCTCCTGATAGGCCGGGAAGCATTAAATCAAGTAAAACTAGGTCTGGTCTTTCAGATGATAACAATAGTATGGCTTCCGTACCCGAATATGCTCGCGATACTTTATAGTTTGCTTTTATGAGTACTTCTTCAAGCATATTTCCGATATGTATATCGTCGTCAATAATTAAAATTTGCTTCAAATCAAATCGCCTCCTGATTCTTTTATTCTCCCGTCAATAGGCTTTTCCGTATCCTTGGGTATTGCTCAAATATCCCGGAACTTTTCAAAGTCTCCGTTTCAAATGTGTATGTCAATAAGGCTACTGTACAATGTCCTTTCTTTTTGCCATCATACAGCAGGCAGTTATGTATGGTGAAATCATCTTCGATGATTAGTATTCTCTATATGTTCAACCTTAAGTCCCTTCCCTTGTTTTGTTCGTCCATCAATAGGCTTTTCCGCAGTTTTTGGAATCAGCCAAACACCGGCCATCTTCACAGCGCCAAAGATACGCCCACCGGCACAATAATAATTTACTCTACGAGGTGTCACGCCCCACTTCTCGGCGGCCTCTTTTAATGTCATATAGTCCATTTCGCACCTCCACAAAGTACATTATAGTTCTTTACCTCGAACAATGCAAGAAACATAATATGAATTATAAAGTTTAATCTTCCTGCATATAGCAACATTCCATTGAGAAAATATGAAATATACAATGTAGATGGGTGGTGCTATATGGCAAATATCAAAGATTGTCCCGGCTTTGAAACTTTCGGCGCGGATGTAAAAGAGGCGCGGAAAGTCAAGCAGTTATCGCGTAAGACGCTGGCAGAACAGGTCAATATCGACTGGCGCTATCTTGCCAACATCGAAAATGACGGCACGATTCCCAGCCTGCCAGTTATCATACAGCTTATCAAAATCTGCGGGCTTCCCGTGGAGCGGTATTTTAACCCGGAGATCATGCGGGAGGAAAGCGCACAGCGGCAGCGGGTCAGCCACAAGCTGAAACTCTGCCCGGAAGAATTTCTGCCGATCATCGAGGGCGCGATTGACGGGGCCATTCAAATTCAACAGAAGAATGACGAAACGGAGGGTGCATGACAACCCTCTGTTTTGTTTTTGGGAGGACGCAAGGCTGCGCCCTCTCTTTTTTTGTGCGGTTTTCGGAAAACCCGGGATTTTGCGGGTATTTCCTTGGGGGCAGAACGCTTTTTAGGGGAAGAAGAACAAAGACAGCAAGCATAGGGAGTGTAGCCACACTCCCGGCAAACGGCTTCCCGTTTGTATCTTGGGGAAGTCCCCAAACCCCTGAATGAATGGAGGTGAGAAAGTGGCAAACCGAAAACGGAAGTTTGTGCTGCGCGTCCCGGTGACGCCGGAGGAACGGGTGCTGATCCAGCAGAAGATGGCCCAGCTTGGCACAAAGAACTTTTCCGCCTACGCCCGGAAAATGCTGATCGACGGCTATATCGTCCATATCGACACCGGACCTGTCCGGGCGCAGACCGCAGAGCTGCAAAAGATCGGCGTCAACATCAACCAGATTGCAAGGCGTATCAACAGTACCGGGACTGTGTACGCGCAGGACTTGGGGGACATCAAGGGGGCGCTGGCACAGATATGGCAGTTACAAAGATCCATCCTATCAAGTCAACGCTGAAAAAAGCGCTGGACTACATCGAGAACCCGGACAAGACCGATGAAAAGCTGTTCGTTTCTTCCTATGGCTGTTCCTATGAAACGGCGGATATTGAATTTCAAATGCTGTTAGATCAGGCGTACCAAAAGGGCAACAATCTGGCCCACCACCTGATACAAGCCTTTGAACCGGGGGAAACCACGGCGGAGCAGGCACATGAGATCGGGCGGCAGCTTGCCGATGAAGTGCTGCAAGGTAAATATCCCTATGTGATTACCACCCATATCGACAAGGGCCACCTGCATAACCACATCATTTTCTGCGCCGTGGATATGGCGAACCAGCGCAAGTACATTTCCAACCGCCAAAGCTACGCCTTTATCCGGCGAACCAGCGACCGGCTGTGCAAGGAACACGGCCTGTCTGTGGTAAAGCCCGGCAAAGACAAGGGCAAGACCTACGCCGAGTGGGACGCACAGAAAAAGGGCAAGAGCTGGAAAGCAAAACTGAAAATCGCCATCGACGCGGCCATTCCGCAGGCCAAAGACTTTGACGGCTTTTTGCGGCTCATGGAGGCGCAGGGTTATGAAGTCAAACAGGGCAAGTTTATTTCATTCCGCGCCCCCGGACAGGAACGCTTCACCCGCTGCAAGACCTTGGGGGAGGATTACACCGAGGAACGGATCACCCAGCGGATCAAGGGCATTGCCATTGACCGGGGGCCGCGCAGAAGAAGCGCCGGGGAAATCTCCCTGCGGATTGCCTTGGAGGACAGTATCAAGGCCCAGCAGTCGGCGGGCTATGCGCGGTGGGCGAAGCTGCACAACTTGAAGCAGGCCGCCAATTCCTTAAACTTCATCACAGAACACCAGATCGACAGCTACGAGGGCTTGGAAAGCAGGCTGGCCGAGATCAGCGCGGCAAACGACGCGGCGGCCTCCGCCCTGAAAGACGCAGAACGCCGCCTTGGGGATATGGCGCTGCTGATAAAAAACCTCTCTGCCTACAAACAGCTCCGGCCTGTGGCGCTGGAACTGCGAAATGCCAAAGACAAGGCCGTGTTCCGGCGGCAGCATGAAAGCCAACTGATTTTGTATGAGGCGGCGGCAAAGGCGCTCAAAGAGGCCGGGATCACAAAGCTCCCCAATCTGTACGCCCTCAAAACCGAGTATAAAAAGCTGGACGCAGAACGGGAACGGCTGTCCGCACAGTACAGCGAAGCGAAACAGAAATTGAAAGAATACGGCATTGTCAAACAGAATGTAGACAGCATTTTGCGGACAACGCCGGGAAAGGAGCTTACGCAGGAACGATGAACATACCGAGAATGAGTTACCCCCAATACCGCAAGGCCCGCAGGCTCACCCATGAGTGCTGCAATTACTGTAACGGAAACTGCCTCCTGCTGGACGATGGGGAGGGATGTGTCTGTGTGCAGAGTATTTCCTATTCGCTGCTGTGCCGGTGGTTCAAGGTGGCCGTCCTGCCGCTGGACGCGGCCCTGTGTGCCGAGATCACCAAAGGCCGGGACGAGATCAAACGCTGCGCCGTTTGCGGGGCGGCGTTTACACCCAACTCCAACCGGGCCAAATACTGCCCGGATTGCGCGGTGCAGGTGCGCCGGAAGAAAGAGGCGGAACGCCAGCGGAAAAGATACCTCCTGTCTACGCATTTAGGGCGGTAAAAGTCCACGGAAATCAAGGGTTTTTCCGCATGGTCGACAGGCAGGTGGATAAAGTTATCCTGTTCCCCTCAAAACGGGGTTCTAAATGCGGGAAAATGGACAAAAAAGAATCGCCGGACGCAGAGGCAATACAGCCCCTGCGCCCGGCATTTTTCAACGCAATACTTAAATAACATCTTATTCGGAATTAAATTTATAACCATAGCCAATTACTGTTTTTATATACTCATGTCCCTTGCAATATGGTTTTAACCTTTTTCGTATTTGAAAAATCGTGTTTTCTACTGCGTGCAAATGGTTATTTGTGGGTTCATGCCAAATCTGTTCATAAATCTGTTCTTTTGTGAATGTGGTTTGAGGAGATTGCAGTAACAAATAAAGGACTTCAAATTCGTTTGTTGATAAATAAACTTCCTGCTGTTCTAATATTACACAATGCTGGTTAACATCAATGTATAAGGTGTGATTTGTTTGCTTTAATCCCCAAAATTCTTGTGCCATTGTCCGGTCATTCGCAATTTGTTCAAGCAGCAAGGATAATTCATTAAATTTTCTGACTTCCCTCAATTTCTTATATAGGTTGACAGTTATCGTACACCCATATATGTCCTTATCAAAATCAAAAATATGTGTTTCGATTGAAACAAAGCTATCATTATCAAGTGTAGGGCGCGTCCCAATATGGGTAACACCATAATATATCTTGTCACTTAAAAGAATATCTGCCACATACACCCCTGTCTTTGGCAAAAATGTATTTTTTGCTATTTCTATGTTTGCGGTAGGTGTCCCCACATGCTTTCCAATACCTCGGCCATGTATAACGATCCCTGTTAGTGTGTAAATAGGTTCATTTATTTTTTCTTTCATTTCAATCCTCATATAATCCCATTCATTGACAGGATAATCAAAACACAAGTTACTATAATAAAACTTGCCAGCATAAGCAGACCAGTATGCTTTTGTCTTGCTTCATTTTCCAAAGTAGCAACATATCCGCTTTTTCTCAAAGCGGTAACTATGGGCTTATACAGTAAAAATGTAATGGACGCATTTAACCCACCTTTCAATAAGTTAAATGGAAGAAAGGCAGGAAGTAACAATTCTACAACTGCTTCTCTTGGATACCCCATATAAAGCGGCGTTACCAAATAGTTCCACAACAGCATAACGATAACCGTTATTAGCCATCCCGATGCCAGACCAATCACTGCACCAGATAAAGTGTGCTTTTTTTTGTAAATGACAGATGCCGTACACGCAAAAGATAGTGTTTGTACGATATTCATAATACAACCTAATATTCCGGTATCGCTTACTGTAATCATTTCAAGGGTTGCTACAATAACAGATACAATGCAGGAAGTCATCGGCCCCCAAATAAAGCCGCCCAAAGTTACAATAACATCGGATGGATCATACTTTAAGAATAGAATAATAGGAATCCTGCCAACAACCATAGTGACATAAGTAATCGCACATAGCATACCAATAACTGTGATTCTTTTTGTTTTACTGTTCATAATTGCTTTCCTCCGTGGCAAAAAAATTAACACCCAAAAGAAAATGTCTTTCAGGTGTTAGCATTATAATTAGGCCACAGAAAAGAAAGTAACCCTCTCAAAATCTGCGGAAATCTAACCATATCTTCTTTCATCCAGACTATACTGTTGGTTTTGGAATTACACCAAATCGTGCGTTTTACGCTCGCGGACTTTACCGCCAATCGGGAATTTCACCCTGCCCCGAAGACACTTTTATTCAGTTGTTTTCCCTGCAATTATAACATCAACTATTTTTGGAAGCAATGAATTGAAGAAAGTTCGGAAGCATTTCGGAAATCAAGGGTTTTTCCGCATGGTCGGCAGGCAGGTAGATAAAGTTATCCTGTTCCCCTCAAAACAGGGTTCTAAATGCGGGAAAATGGACAAAAAAGAAGCGCCGGGACAAAGACAGCTTTTTAGGTCTTTGTCCCGGCTGAATTTTGACATGGACACTGATTTTGTGCAGTGCTATAATTTGAGTAAATAAACGAGATCGGGGTGATTATCCATGAATGAAAGAGAAAAGATTATCCGGCGTTGGTTTGATATGTGGTTGGAGCAACAGGATTTTGGAATAGATGAAATTTTTACAGAGGATGTTCTATATACAGAAAGTTGGAGTCCCCAATATTGCAATCGAAAAACTGTGAAGCACTGGTTTCAGGAGTGGAATACCCGTGGCAAAGTCGTTGCTTGGGAAATTAAACAATTCTTCCACAAGGAAAATCAGACAATCGTTGAGTGGTATTTCAAAAATGAAATGGACAATGGGAGCATAGAAGAATTTGACGGAATCTCTTTGATTGAGTGGACAGACGAGAACAAAATTAAGTCATTAAAAGAATTTGGGTGCAATCTGAATCATTATAATCCCTATGAGCATAGTGATACGCCCCAGTTTAGAAATGAAAAGGCAAGCTGGTTTTGATTTGTGCTTTGTTGCAAAAAAGAAGCGCCGGACGCAGAGGCTTTGACAGCCCCCGCGCCCGGCGTTTTGCTTATTCGTCTGTGAAGTGGAACCGCTGCGCCGCAAAGTCGGCGTCGCTCATGGCGTCCAGCTTATCGGCGGTCTGGCAGGCCAGCGCTGCCATTTCCTTGTCCATGTCCGGCAAAGCTGCCCGGAGATTTGCCGCCGTCCTGCGGCGGTCGGCGTTGTGGTACAGACAGATCAGGTTTTCTTCTTCCACGGTGAAATACATTCCTCATACCTCCATTTCTTTTGATTTTTCCCGCGCCGGGGGCTTCTTTTTCTGCTCCTCCTTGGCGGCGGCAAGCTGCGCCCGGATGGACGGCTTCTTTTGTTTCTGCGTTGTCTTTTGGGTCTGCTTGGGCTTTTTGGCCTCCGCCTTGGTTGCCTCGGCCACATCCAAAAGGGAAATCTTTTCCCCGGCTTTTGCCCTTGCTTCCAGTTCCTCCATAGACGGGGCGTTGTTCATCATGCCGTCGATCATGTTGTAGTTCTGCTCGGTGGACATTTCCGCCGTCTTGATATGGCTTTCTGGCTGGGCGGGGATGGCAAAGGCTCTTGTGCCGTTTGCCATAATAAGATACCTGCCGTCCTCCGACTGGTGGTGGAATCCATACCCGGCGGCCTCCATCTGTTCCCGGCTCCTGTCGGTCAGATAGAAACGGCCCCTTGGCGTCTGGATTTGTTCGCCGGTCATGCACTCGTCCGGCGTGAGCTGTTTTTCCGGCTGGGCGAAGAACTCCGGCACCTGCCGGTAGTCGGCCCCCTCGTCCACATAATAGGCGGTCTGTTTCCCATCCTGCCGGAACACTACAATATCCCCCATTGAGAGGGAATGTCCTTTGTAATCGGCGGGATGTTCCATGTTGAAGCGGCGGTAAATCTCGTCCAGCGTAGTATCCTTGTCCAGCGGCGCGGTGTAGACAAGCTGGTAATTCTTCCTGTCCACCGAAAGCCCGTCCGCCTGCAATTCCTCATAGGAACGATAGCGCAGGTCGCGCCCCTCCGGGCCGGGCGGCACTTGGTAGATGGAAAAGTTGGGCTGCGCCGGGGCCTCATAGTCAGAGGCAACATATTCCTCCACCGTCAGCCCGGCAGCGGCGGCCTCCTGTTCCAACTCTGCCTCGATCTGTTTTTTGTAGTCCTGCAAGCTCTGGTCGAAGTCGGAAAGCTGCGGCGGCTCCGGCAAGTGGTACTGGCCCTGATTGAGAAGCGGGCGGCACTCCTTTACATAGTCCAAAACCGCGTTGAAATAAGCGGTCTGTTCCGGCGTCAGGGTTTCCCCGGATCGCAGGGGACGCCGGGCCTCCTGCTCCATAGCGGCCAGATTGCAGTGCAGCTCCATATACGGGATGAACTCATGCAGCAGCATATCCCGCTGGGCCTTGTCCGCCTCCCATGCCTCCGGCCCCTCATGGTGCAGCACATGGTTTTTCCAGCTTTCATCCTGTGCGTAGTATTCGTGATAACCCCGGATATGCTGGATCAGGGAACCGTCCCCGTCACCAAAGTCCTGCCGTCCCTCGTAGCTGTCCGGCTGGCCCTGCATGGTAAAGTCAATGCGGAACTTGGTCTTGTCGTACCAATGGCCCGTATAGCCCGGCTGCTCCCGTTCATGGCGTCTGGCGCTGTCCAGTTCCTTGAAAACGGCCTCGGCTTCATGCAGCGGCATTTGCTGGCCGTCTTTCAGATGGGGGCTTTCACTCCAAAGGATCGTGACAACCGGCTCCGCTGCCGGATTCTGCGCGATCTGCCGCTGGGCGTTGGAAACGGCAATCTCACTTTCGATCTCGCTTTTCACAAAGAAATCCATCTGGCCCTTTTGCAGCTCATAGCCCTGTTCGCACAGGCGGTTGATAAGCCCGATCACCTTGTCAGTATCGCCCACGGCCTCGGCATAAGACATAATCAACTGCCGTTCCTCGCGGCCCAGACGCGGGGCGTTTTTCTCTGCCAGCTCAATCAGGGCGGCGGCCCGGTCAGCCGGGGACGCCTCCGGCATGAACGGCTTTCCATTCAAAAGGCCGTCGATCCCGTTCCATGCCTGCGGCTGGGGAATGGCGTTGGCCTGTTCGGTTGCTTCCAGAAAATCATCCATCCTGTCGCCGGTCAGGGGTTCCATTGTCCCAGCCGGTCGCTCATGGATGGCAAGGATTTCCTTTCCGGCTTCCGCAAGGGACAGGTCGGGATTGTCAAGCTGGCCTCCGTCCAGTTCCTTGTAGTCGGGGCCGTACAGCGTGTAATCATAGCCAGTTTCCGATGTCTGGATATACAGGTAATCGCCGTTTTTCAGACGGTAGGCGGCCTCCTGCGGGGCTTCTGCCTGTTCCAGCGTTCCATCCCCGGCAATGGTAAAGCCCTGCGCCTGCGCCGCCTCCTTGATTCCCTGCGACACTTCGCCGGTGGATTTCAAATCTGCGTCAATGAGGGTTTGCAGCATGGCTTTTACACTGGCGGTCATTTCCTGCTGTTGCTCCGGGGGCAGCTTGGAAAATACGCTGTCCGGGTCTGGCTGCTCGGCGGCCTGTTCCAGCGGCGCGGCCTGCGGCTGTTCCTGCTGGGCCTGCCGTTCTTTCTGAAGCTGGGCAAGGTGGCCGTCAATGGTGGTAATCAGTTCATGGGCGGTGGCCCGGATGGTTTCAAGGGAGGCTTTCAGCTCTTTCAAGTCCTTGCCGGAACTCCAACCGGCCACATAGCCAAAGGAATAGTCGGAGGTGTCCAGCCCGTAGTGCTGGCAGACGGCATAGGCCACGCTTTCGGCCTGCACCTCGCGGGTGCGGCTGTCGGGGCGGTCGGCCTGCTCTATGGCCGGGGCTTCCGGGTCGATGGCGTGGAGCTTGGAATGGGCAATCTCGTGGATAGCCGTCTTTAGGGTCTGTAATTCGCTCATGCCCTCCTGAATGGCGATCCGCTTTTCCGTCAGGTGGTAGTAGCCGTGGGAACCGCCCGGAATGTCCTCAAAACCAATGGGAACCGGGGAGGTCTGTTCCAGCGCCTTGAAAAATTCCCCGTAGCGTTCCACGCTGCCGGTCAGTTCTTCCACGCCGATAGAGGGCAGCGGTTCCCCCTCGGTCTGGCTCACATCAAAGACGGAAACGATCTTAAAGGCCGGAACCTGTATTTCCTGTACTTCGGTAACAGGCTTTCCGTCCTTACCCATCACCGGCCTGCCCTGTGCGTCCAGCTTTTGCACTTCCTTTTTCGCCTTGAACGGGGCTGGGGCCAGTATCTTGATGGCCTTTTCGCCTTTCTTCACATTGCGGTGAAAATCGTCCCGCCACTTGTTGTAGCCCGCCACAAGCTGTCCGCCCTGCATGGCGATCAGGAGGGTGTTGTTGAAGCTGTAACTGTGGAACTTGGACATGGTGGTGAGATAGGCTTTGTAGCGTTCACTCTCGAAAAGCTCCTGTATGCCGGTTTCCAGCCGGTCGGTGATCTCTTTCATGCGCTCGGCGCTGTTCTGGCCGTTTAAGAGAATGGGGGTGACAGGCTGCGGGGCCTTTGTAGGCGCTGCCGCCTCCGGCTGTACCTTGCTTTCCTCCCGCAGAATTTCCGGCGCAGGATAGGCCATCACCCGGTATTGTTCCGGCACTGGCTGGCCCTCATGGACGCGCTGCCATTCGTCGCCGCTTTTTACCAGATAGCCATAATCGGTAAAAACACCTTGCTCTGTGTTGGCAATATGCAGGCCAAAACGGGGCAGGAGAATCCCTGCTTTCCATTCCTCCGGCATATCCACCATGCCGGAACGGTTTAGATAGTAGTCACCCAACTGTCCTGTGCCGGTGACATCCGGCAAATGCACATAAAAGTCCACATTTTCGGGATAGTCGATAATCTGGCCGATATTGTGAAAATCACTCTGCGGACTTGTCAGGGCGGCGTTCAGCTCCATAAGTTCGGCGGCGTCCAGCTTTTCCAATCTTGCAGCAAGGAAGTTTAATTCATCCATGCCTGCGGACAGCACCATATCACGGGGCAGCTTAATAGGTCGTGCCTGTGGGCTTCGATAGTCGTACAAGAAAAAGTCCTGCGGATTATCGGCACTGATCCCGATTTCCCGCAGGGCTGCTTGCAGTTTTTCGGTTGTGGTCGGCAGAGAAAACCATAGGCCCTCTTTGCCTTGCTCATAACGCTGTCGGTTATGAAGCAGTACGGAAAACACTTCGCTCATTGAATCGCTCCTTTCACATAATACAAGGGGTTTGGGGCTTCCCCAAAGAGAAAATCCCCGGCCCGGCAGGTGCGCCGGGTCAGGGATTTTGCCGGGAGTGTGGCTACACTCCCTATGCTTGCTGTTTTTAGTTCTTGCCCCTCTGTTCCACGCGGTAGTTCACATACTTGCCGCCGGTGTCGGCCAAAAGCACCGTCCCGTCATAGGTCTTGCCGGTTTTCATGGAGCGCAGGCCCTTTACCTTTGCCTTTCCGTCTTTAAGGAGCGCGGCGGCGATTTTCGGGGTGAACGCCTTGCCCCGTTCCTCAAAAAATCGGTCATTCTTCCACATGACAAACTGGCAGCTTCGGTTTCCGCAGTAGTAGTTCTTTTTGCCCTCGTAGACGCTTTCCCCGCAGCGCGGACATTTGCCGATAACCACACGCTCGGTTTGAAACAACTTTTGCGCATCCTCGCTGATCTGGGAGTAGTTTGCGATCAGGCCCCTTGTCATTTCCGCAATGCCAGCCATGAAGCCCTCCGGGTCGGCCTGCCCCTTGGCAATGGCTGTCAGCTCCGTTTCCCACTGTGCCGTAAGCTGGGGAGAGGTCAGCACCTCCGGCAGCACACAGGCAAGGTTATGGCCGTCCTTGGTGGGAAGTAGCTGTTTTCCCCTGCGCTCCACAAAGCCCATCTGCACCAGCTTTTCTAAAATGGAGGCGCGGGTGGCCGGGGTTCCCAATCCCTGCCGCTCGGCGTCCTCCGGCAGATCGTCCGCACCGGCGCGCTCCATAGCGGAAAGCAGGGTATCTTCCGTGTAGGATTTTGGCGGTGCGGTGAAATGCTCGGTGACGGCGGCAGTTACCTTGTCAAAGGTCTGTCCCTCGATGATCTCCGGCAGTTCCCGCACAGGCTCCGGGGCGGTGTTGTCGGCGTCTGTTTTGAACGACGCCTGAAAGCGGCGGTCAAGCTCTTTCCAGCCGGGGGTCAGGATGGTCTTTCCCTTGGCGGTAAAGGTGTTCCCGGCACAGGTGAATGTAGCGGTGACAGCCTCGTACACATGGGGCGCGGCCACGGCGCACAGCAGCTTGCAGCACACAAGGGACAGCAGTTTCTTTTCCCCCTCGGCCAGCCCATCAAAGCCTTTCTGCACAAATTCCATCGTCGGGACAATGGCGTGGTGGTCGCTCACCTTTTTGCTGTTCAGCACCCGGCCAAACTGCGGGGACAGGTCAAGCCCCGCCGCAAAGGGAAGCAGCGGCCACAGGCCGGACACAAGGCTTTCCGCCGTTGGCTGCATATCATCGGTCAAATACTGGCTGTCGGTGCGGGGATAGGTCAGCAACTTCTTTTCGTAAAGCTGCTGGGCATAGTCAAGGGTCTGTTTGGCGGTAAATCCAAACAGGCGGTTTGCCTCCCGCTGCAAGGTGGTGAGGTCATAGAGGCGGGGCGGCTGCTCCGTCTTTTTCTCCCGTGTTACCGACACACAAACGGCCTGCGCTGTTTCGCAGGCAGCTTTCAGGGCCTTGGCGTCGTCTGCGTTTCCCATGCGTTCACTGGCCGCCTCCATGCCGCCCGCCGCGATCTGGACAATGTGGTATTTCTCTTTCTGGAAGCTGCTGATCTTGGCCTCCCGGTCAACCAGCATTTTCAGGGTAGGCGTCTGGACACGGCCCACGGTCAGGGTCTTGTGATAGAGGATGGAGAACAGCCGGGTGGCGTTGATCCCCACCAGCCAATCCGCCTGCGCCCGACAAAGGGCCGACTGATACAGGTTATCATAATCGGTTCCCGGTTTCAGGTGGGCAAAGCCGTCCCTGATGGCCGCGTCCTCCATGCTGGAAATCCAAAGGCGCTGAAACGGTTTCTTGCAGCCCGCCATCTGGTAGACAAAACGGAAAATGAGTTCCCCCTCGCGCCCGGCGTCGGTGGCGCACACAAGGCCGGTGACATCGGGGCGCTTCATCAAAGAACGCAGGGTGTCAAACTGCTTTTTCTTATCGCCGGGAATGATGTACTGCCATTCCTGCGGCAGAATCGGCAGGTCGTCATAGCGCCATTTTTTGAAACGCTCGTCATAAGTCCCGGCGTCGGCAAGGGAAACAAGGTGGCCGATACACCAGCTCACCAGATAGCCGTTCCCCTCCATGTAGCCGTCCTGTTTCTTATCCGCGCCGATCACGCCCGCAATGCTGCGGGCAACGCTTGGTTTCTCTGCAATTACTAACTGATAGCTCATACTTCGTCCTCCTTATTTCCATCTTCATTTGTCATATCCTCGTCCGGCTCCGGGGCTTCGTCCTCGTCGTCCTCGTCCTCGCCAAAGTCATACTCGGCCAGATCGTCATTGCCTGTGGTGTCGGCTTTTTCCTTTTTGAATTTCAGGAAGTAGAGGGCTGCGCCGCCGCCCAGCAGCACCACCACAAAGAACACCACAAGACCGCCCATGCCGCTTGGCTTTTCCTCCTGCGGCTTTTCTTCCTCCGGCTGGGGTTTCGGCTCCGGCCCGTTGCAGGCGGTCAGGTTGTTTTTACAGACCGGGCAGGCCGTGTTGACGGCCCCGGCTTGACACTTGGCCGTACAGGTGCAAACCTCCGGCTCTTTTTTTCCGTCCTCCAACAAGGCTTGCAGGTCGGCGTCGTCCACTTGGTTGAGGAAATGGACGGATGTTTCCTTGTCCTCGTTGGCCCGGTCGATCAGGATGTAAAAATAATTCCCGGCCTTGGTGGTAACGGTGATAAGCTGCTTATCCCCGAAAAAATCATCTACCAGCGCGGCGTTGCCCTGCGGGGTGACAGGTACGCCCTCCGGCTCCATGCCGCCGGTGGTGGGTTCTTCGGTTTCCTCCGGCACTTCTGCGGGGGCCTCGGTGGTTTCCGGCAGCGGCACCGGGTCAGGGTCAGCGCCCCTGGCGTAGGCGGTAACGGTCGTGGTCGCCATACAGAGCGCAGCGGCCACAGCCAGCGTCAAAGTGCGGAACAGTTTAGATTTCTTCATGGGCGCTGTCCTCCTGTTCAAAGTCCGGGATCGGGGTCGGGGCCGCCTGCAACGCGCCGCCGCGCACAAAGGCGGCGAACTCCTGCGGGGTCATGTTGAGGCCGCGCACAAGCTGGACGATCTGCAAGTTTTCCTGTTCGGTCTTGGCCGCTTCCAGCTCCCGAAGCTGCTTTTGCAGCTCCGCGATCTTGCCCTTGGTTTTCTCAATATCCTTTTCAATGCGTTCCAATTTGTTCATTGCCATAGTCAAAAACTCCTTTCTGGCGTTTAAGGCAAACGCCCATAACAATAAAAATGCTGCTGCCAGTAGCTTGAATTGAGGTTTGTGTAGGAAATGGGGTCACCGCAGTGCAGCATGACCGAATTTCCCACATACAGCCCCACATGGGACATCCCGGCAGTGTCATAAGTGCCGACGAAAAATACAAGGTCGCCGGGCTTGGCCTGCTCCGGGGAAACGGGGGTGCAGATGTTGTAAAGCCCCTGCGCCGTCTGGCGTCCCACATTCCAGCCGGAATGATTGATAACCCAGCTAATGAAGCCGGAACAATCAAAGCTGGTGCTTGGGGAGCTGCCGCCCCACACATAGGGATAGCCCACATACTTTTCCGCCTCCGCGATCATGGCGGCAAAGGCTTCGTCCTTTAGCGCCTCCGGGGGGATTTCATAGTAGGTCGGCTCTTTCGGGGTGGAGGCGTGGGGATAGCTGCCGTTGGGAAACAGGTCTGGCCGGTTGCCCAAAGTCTGCATATAGGCAGCATAAAAGCCCATCTGTTCCTCGGTGAGAATGTAGATGGGCAGGTGGGACAGGTCAAAGTTTTCCAGCTTCACATTGCAGATGTAGTAAGTGTAGGGTACTTCCACGGTGTAGGTGTTTCCCTCGCTGTCCGTCCTCGTTTCGGTGCGGTAGCGGGTTTCCGTTTCGATGGTCTGGGTCAGGATGTACTGTTTTTCAAAGAGCATAGCAAGATCGCCCTGTACCTCCCCCAAAGTGAACACGCCGTTATGCAGCGCGGAGAGGATGGAGGTCAGCACATAGGGGTCATGCTTGATCTCGTCCAGATCGAAACGGTATTCGTCATAACCGGGGTGCAGGCTTTCGTAGTTGTCAAGTTCGTGCTGCAAGTCTGCTTCCAGCGCGCCATAGGCGGCTTCGGCTCCCAGCATATCGCTGTCCTCGGAGAGATAGGAGGTGGCGGCAAGGCCCGTCCCGGTGCTGCCAAACATGGCGGTGCAGGATTGCAAGCCGCCCATCACCAGCAGGAGCATAAGGCCTACGCCGCCGACGATCAGCGCCCCTTTCCAGTGCCGGGCGGCAAAGGACGCGGCCTGTCTGCTTTTCTCTGCGGCTTTCTTGGCTGCGGCAGCCGTGGTCTTGGCGGTGCTTGCCGCCCCCTGTGCGGTCTGGCCCGCCGCCCTTGCTGCCTTGGCATATTCCCGCTTGATGTGCTGTTTCTGCCAGAAGCGGGAAACGGGGTTCTTGGTCGCCTGCGCCAGCTCCGGGTTGTCCCGCAGGGATTTTTGATACGCAAACTCGGCGTTGGCGGCGATGGACTTTCGCTCGGCCTTGGCTGCGGCCCGGTAGGGTTTGAGCTTGTGGCGGTGGACGCCGCTGCGGATCATGCGGCCCGCCTGCCGTTCCGCCAGTTCCTCCCCCTTGTGGCCGCCCTCCACGCCCACATTTTCGTGTTCTACCTCATGGATTTTTCCGTGGAGGTAAAGCCCGGCTTCCTGTATGGGGCGGCTGGCCGGGTTTGGTTTGAGCTGGGGAGGGGATTTCTCCACCTTGTCAAAATACAGCCTGCTTTTGGCCTTGCCCTTGGCCTCGTCATAAACGGTTTCCTTGGTGACGACACGCTTTTTCGGCAAGGCTTCTTTGGCTGCTTCCAGCTGATCCGCCCGTTTTTCTGCCTTTTTGATATACGGGGCCAACTCCGGGGAGGCCCGTTCCTCGGCGGTAAACTGCAACCGGGAAACAGGGCCGGTGGCCTGCGCCACGGTTTCCCCGGCGTCCTTGGCCGCTTTCTTTGCCTTGTGGCGGTCGTGCAGTTCGTCCGCCCGTTCCAGTATTTTTTCCGCCGCGCCCTCCGGCTGGGCGGTGTATTCCTGCTCGGCCTCCCGGCTGGACACATTGACGCTTTCGCCGGTGGTCTGGTTATCCAGCGTCAGGCCGTCGCGGGTCATGTGCTGCGTTATCTTGTCGCGGGGTTTTAAGGGTTCCATGACTTCACCTCCTTGTGCCTCATACCGTCGCCCCCTCGCCTAACCGGGTCGTCATGATCTGGTAGAGCTGGGTGTTTTTCGGGATGGGGTTCTTAAAGGGCAGGATCACATTTTCGTAAATGAGAAGCCCCTCGCCGGGTTCGGAATTGTCCACATACCGTAATTGCTGGGGCGAAATGTTCAGCCGTTCCGCAAGGATTTTGCGGTCGCCGCTGGCCTGGTTGAGCAGGCAGATAAAGTCGCTGTTTTCCAAAATGTTCTCAATTTCCGGGGAGGAAAGCAGGTCTTTTACATTCTGCGTTGCACCTGTGGGAATCCCGCCCCACTTACGGAAACGCTTCCAAATCTCACAGGAAAAGGCCGCCGTCTGTTCCTCTCGCAAAAGTAGATGGAACTCATCACAAAAATACCATGTCGCCTTGCCCTTGCTGCGGTTTTGGGTGACGCGCCCCCAAATCTGGTCTTGGACAATGAGCATACCGATTTTCTTTAGCTGCTTGCCCAGTTCCTTGATGTCAAAGGCCACAATGCGGTTTTGAATGTCGATGTTGGTTCTGTGGTTGAACACATTTAAGCTGCCGGACACATACAGGTCAAGGGCCTGCGCCACCCGGTCGGCCTCCGGGATATGCTGGTCTAACAGGGCTTTGTGCAGGTCTGCAAGGATGGGCATATTTTCCGGCTTAGGGTCTGCCAGATAAGGCCGGTAGATCACCTGTACCGCCCGGTCGATCACTGTCTTTTCAATGGCTTCCAGCCCGTTCTTGCCGCCCATGACAAGCTCACAGAACGACAGCACAAAGTCGGATTTCAAGGCCAGCGGGTTTTCGTCCTCGGAGTAGTTCAGGTTGATGTCCAGCGGGTTCACATAGTTTTTGCTGGTAGGCGACAGCTTCACCACCTGCCCATGCAGCCGCTTCACAAGGGGGTAATACTCGGCCTCTGGATCACAGATATACACATCGTCCGGGGTGCAGAGGAACACGCTCAAAATTTCTGATTTACAGCTCATACTTTTGCCGCTTCCCGGTGTCCCCAGCTTTAGCCCGTTGGGACACCTCGCCCGTTTGCGGTCGAGCATAATCATGTTGCCGGTCTTGGCGTTGATCCCGTAATACATGGCGTCGCCGCCTTGAAAAAGCTCCTGCGTCACAAAGGGGACGAACACGGCCACGCTGGAAGTCGTCAGGGAGCGTTCAATCTGGATGTGGCTGGCCCCCAGCGGCAGGCTGCTCATAAGCCCCTGTTCCTGCTGGTAGTCCAGCCGCACAAGGGAACAGTTGTATTTCTGTGCAATACCGGCAGCCCAGAACACATCGTTTTCCAGTTTTTGCCGGGTGTCTGCGGTGTTCAGCACCAAAAAGGTAATCTGGAACATCCGTTCATTCCGGCTCTGCAAGGTCTTTAACAGCTCCTTGGCGTCCTGCCCGTAGGTGGCAAGGTCGCTGGGAAGTATATCCATGTCGTAACCGCTTCTTACCGCCCGTTTCTGTTCCTGAATCTTCATGGCGTCAAGGTCGGTGATCTTGCGCTTGACCGTCTTAATGGCGTCGCTCTGGTCGATGGCCTGCACATGGAGGTTCACCACAATGCCGTTTTCCGTGTTGAGGAAGTCGGCCAGCATTTCATCCGACAACTCCGGGGAGAGGATTTGCAGAAAGCTCACCGCCCCGTATTTGCCGCCCAGCCCGAACATCCGGGCATTGCCGAAGCGGAACGAGGAGGGGGCGATAAAGTCCTTGGTGGAAAGCCCCGACGGGGCAAGCCACTTCCAGTCAAAGGAGAACGGTTCCCCGTCCGGGTGGAAAATGCTGTGCATGACTTCCAGCCGTTCCTTGGCGTCCAGTCCCCACGCGGAGGCTCCCATGCTCTTGAAATAGCCCAAAAGGTCGGTTTCGATCCGGCGCAGTCTGGCGCGAGCCATTTTCAGGCTGTCCGCCTCGATGGTGTAGGTCATAAATTTCCGCTTCATCAGGCCGTTGTTCCCGTTCACAAGCTGGTCTTGCAAAATGTCGGAATACTCGCTGCGGATGTCGTCGAAGTCGTCCCCCTGCGCCCGGATTTCAAAGCTCTTGGCGTACTGCTTGGGATCGATCTTGCGGTTGATAAAGGAAAACTGCACATGAATGGAGGCGTCCAGATAGTTGTAGAGATCACACAGGTTTTCAAAGATGGCGGTCTTGGTGTCCGCCTGCGCCAGTTGGTAGCTGATGTCCGTAAACTCAATGCACTTGGAAAAGGTGCGGGGCGTTACCCGGCACACGCCGTCCTGATACATGGCCTCATAGGGAATACTGGCCTGTGCCGAATGGGGCTTGCCGTCGCCCTTATACTTTCGGATGACGGCCTGAATCTCTTTCTTTTCGGCGCGGGTGAGCTTGACCGGCGCTTTTGCGCTCGTTTCGTTCTTTTGCTTTTTGGACAATGGCGTTGACCTCCTTTTCCATTTGGGATTGCCGCACAAGGGCGGTATAAGCGTTGTTGGTCTGGTAGGGCCGTTCCTTGGGCTGGATGAAGCAGCACGCTACGATCTGGCGCACCACCACTTCAAGGGGCTGGCCGTGTTTTTCGTAAAGGGCCAGCAGAAAGCCCGGCAGCATGGCGAACACCATAATGAGCGCCGCCGCGCTGGTCGGGACGCGGCCCCGGATCAAAAAGAAAAGCGGAACGCCAATAAGCAGCGCACCGCCAAAACAAATGAGCTGGCGTTTCGTCAGCCCGAATACTACCTTGGATTTGACCTTGGTTAAATCCTTGGGGACAGTTACATAAGCCATAAAAAGTCACCTCGTTTCTGGTACGGACAGGGAAAAATCGCTGTCTACTTCGTTGCCCCACGCATCCCAGCCGGGGATTTTCTGTCTGGCAAACAGTTCTGCGCGGGGCAGGTCGCCCGCAAGCTCTATGATTTTCTCGCGGGTAATGTCTGGTTTCTTGCTGTGTTCCTCCACCGGGGAAATGATAAACTGATGGACGCTTTTGGAGTAGCGCTTGGGATGGCCCCGCTTGGCAAGCAGGCATATTTCCGCGTTTCCTCTCGTCCAATAGCCCAGCCCGTAAAACCATGTGGGGCTTTTGCGGTTCAATTTCAGCCAGACAAAGGCCACGGTCTTAAAGGTGAAGCCCCACGCCTTAATCAGGCGCAGCGCCTCCGGGAGCTGGGGGAAAGTCGCCCACAAAAACAAGAGGCAGTCTTTTTCCGCCAGCGTTTCCACCGGCAGGGCGCACAGCTCGTCAATGCTCATGGTGGGATAGTGATGTTCCGCCGCCCCTGTCCGTTTGCACTCATATCGCCACGGCGGGTCGGCGTAAAGGATGTTGTAGGTTTTCTTTTGTGTTTCCTCGATGGTTGGTATTCCTCCTGTCTGTCAATGTGCGGTAAATACGGCTTTCGATATGCTGCCGGTCTTGAACAGACAGAAGCAAAGCAAAACGGTATAGCCCATACAGCCCCAGATCGCGCCGGATATGTCGTCGGCGGTTCCGATCTGCTGGATCAGCACCGCATAAATCCCGACAACCACCATGATTAAAAAGGCTTGGAAGCCCAGCGCAAGCAGGGATTTCAAGTAGTTCTGGCCCATGCCGCGCCACTCTGCATTGCCCAGCGTGGCAAGGGGGATCGGCCCCAATGCGGTCACGGCGTAAATTTCAATCATTCTTCCATAAGTCACAAGGAAAATGCAGATGGAAAGAATGTTCATCGTCAGCCCCACAACAAGGGTCTGGAACCACAGGCCCAGCAGCGGCCCAATGTCCATTGCTTCAAGGCGGCTTTCCAGATCAGGGAGCAGCGTGTCAAAATCAATGCTGGTATCTCCGATAATCACCCCGGCGCTCTGGTTGACGACCTGCTGGGTGGCGTCAAACACGCCCATGACGATATTCCATGTGTTTGTCACAATGAGGATGGCAAAGGCGCTTTTGAAAATCCAGCGAAAGAACATGGAGCTGTCGAAGTCGTGCATATTGTTCTTTTCCACGATCATGTCGATCAGCTCATAGCACATCACAAGGGCGAGAATGGCCGCCGCAATGGGGACGATCACCGTTTCGGACAGGTTTTGCAGCATGGAAAAAATGCCGCCGTTCCAGTCCTGCGGGGTACTGCCCACATCCGACGCGATTTCCCCGACTTTGGTGTTGACCGTGTTAAACAGGCCGGACAGGTTGCCCATGATACCGTCGATCAGGATTCCTTTGATCCATTCCCCGATTAAATCACCAATCATGTGGGGACACCTCCTTTCCCGCGCCCTCCCAAATCAGAGAGGGCGCGGAGGGTTTTCTAACACACATGGGGTTATCCCAGCAGCCCGGACAGCAGCGGAACAAGGGTCATGCCGATCAGGGCAACGCCACCTCCGGCGACAAGCTGTTTTATCCCCAATTAGGTGTAAAACTCTGCTCGATGGCGGGCGGCGGCGTACAAAAATCTATATGGTGTTTTTAAGAGAA
>ERZ894220.398-NODE-398-length-35072-cov-14.9473_pt1 | contig 35072 bp, 31 predicted proteins | sample MGYA00380292_ERZ894220 | MGnify/ENA primary metagenome ERZ894220 (study PRJEB32331, sample SAMN06328446) | human gut metagenome | biome: human gut microbiome; feature: stool | host: Homo sapiens | collected 2014-12-05 ... | reverse complement strand
GTTGTATGAACTCTTTTTATTTCACAAACTGTTGCACTTGATAGTATAATTCACCAAACTTAAAAAAACACGTTCCGGTTTATCCGGAACGTGTTTTCTTATTCATTTTCAAGTGTCTTCACGGAAACCGCTGCACCCCAGCATCCCGTCAATCCCAAGGTGATCGCAAGCAAAACGTCCTCAAGGGAACTTACCCCACAAACAGCCTGCCATACGGTTTGCGGCAGGAAAAGACAGGTGCAGAAGAAAAAAGCGATCAGCCCACTGCGGCAAACAGCACGGATGCAGCCCGGCCGCTCAGGCAGATAATACGCACGCAAATAAGCTGTGACAAACAGCAGCGCTGCCAGCGCCGCCAAGATCTCTACAGCCGGCGGAATACGATGCAGACTGGCCGGCCGCACCAGAAAGCACAACACCGTGTGAAGGAAAAAGGCCGCACTGCCCGCCACGCCCAGATACAGCATTTCATCGCTGTTCCCGACGCGCTTTTTCAAAACCAGCAACAACGCCCAAAGGCCAAACAAGAGGAACAGAACCGCCAGCAGCAATTCTGCCAGATCTCCCATCAGTGCTCTTCCAATCGTCATATGGTGACTGCTGGCAGGAGCCTGCGAACCGGACAAGACCGCCAGGATAAGTCCTACACCATAAATTTCGCTGGACACGGCTACTGCCGCAAGAAGCGCACCAGTCTGTTTTTTTTCAAAGAAACGGCGGTCGGAAGGTACCATTGCACCGGATGCGACCGCCAGAAGAACCGGAAGCAACATTGCCAAATAACGCACTCCCGTCCCACCGGCCGTTGCAAAGCCCGTCTTGGGGTCTGTCCACAGAAAAAGGCTGAACACATACGCTATGCCCAGGACAACGCTCACCAAAAACGCAGCAATCCAAACTTTTCTTCTCATCCGCGCTCCTTTAAGGGAATGTATTTCTGCTCTTTCCCCAGATACTTATAAGCCGGACGAATGATGCGGTTTGCAAACACAACTTCTTCTACGCGATGCGCGCACCAGCCCGGGATACGGCTGATGGCGAACAAAGGCGTAAACAGATCGTCGCTGATGCCCAGCATCCGATAGATGAGGCCTGAGAACAAGTCTACGTTGGCACAAGCCGCTTTGCCCTTCACTTCCTCAAGGATGGCCGGTCCAAGCCGCTCCACCGCGCACAGCAGATGGAACTCATCGTCAAATCCCTTTGCATGCGCCAGGCCGCCCGCATGACTGCGCAGAATGACTGCGCGGGGATCGCTTTTGGTGTACACCGCGTGGCCCATGCCATAAATCAGACCCGAGCGGTCTCCCGCTTCTTTGCGCAGCAGCTTGCGGAGATATTCCGCTACTTCTTCGTCGTCGTAATAATCGTGGATTTCCTCTTTCATATGGTCCAGCATCTGCATGACCTTGTGGTTGGCGCCACCATGTTTCGGTCCTTTCAGACTTCCGATGGCTGCCGCAATGGCAGAGTAAGTATCCGTGCCGGACGAGGACAACACACGACACGCAAAGGTGGAGTTGTTGCCGCCGCCGTGATCCGCATGAAGCACCAGGCACAAATCCAGAAGCCGCGCTTCCTCTTTGGTAAATTTCTGGTCTGCACGGTAAGTGGAAAGGATGTGCTCAGCCGTGCTTTGGCCCGGAATCGGCAGATGCAGATACATGCTCTTTCGATCATAAACGCGGCGCTTGATCTGATAAGCGTTTACCATGATGGTAGGCAGGCTGGCAATCAGGCCGATGCTCTGCGCCAGGATATTGGCCAGAGACATATCTTCGGGGTCCTCATCGTAAGAGTACAGTGCCAGAACGCTGCGCGCCATTTTGTTCATGATGTTGGGGGAAGGCGCTTTCATGATCATGTCTTCAGCAAAATTATCCGGCAGAGCCCGGTTTTCCTCCAAAATGCTCCGGAAGCGTTCCAAATCATCCACCCCGGGCAGACTTCCAAACAAAAGCAGCCAGATAACCTCTTCAAAGACGAACCGATCCTCTTTGTAAGCGGCTTCCACAATGTTGGACACATCAATTCCCCGGTAAATCAATTTACCAGGTGCCGGCACCGGTTTCCCGTCTACCAGATCGTAACCAACTACGTCGCACACATTGGTCAGTCCGGCCAAAACACCTGTGCCGTTGGGGTTGCGCAGTCCGCGCTTTACGCCCAGCCGTTCGCAGGTTTCCGGATCGATGAAGTTATTTTTCAGATACTCCTCGCATAGGTATGCAGCAGAGCCTGTCTTCTCAAGGTTTTGGTTGACAGACATACGGATTCTCCTTCCCAGCAATCATTTTCCCTCTATAAACAGTTCCACAATGAACTGCACATAAAATCATTGTACAGGATTCAACTGTGAAAAACAAGGGAGCTGCGCGGGTTGGAGAGAAAATGGAGGAACTGAAATGAAAAAGACTCTGCCCTTGATTCTTCTCTTTGCACTGCTGGTCTATCTGCTGCCCATGGTCACATTGTTGATTCCTCAAACAGACCGTTCTTCATCCACTGCTTCAGATTTATCCGGCTCGTCTTCTGCCCCCGCACAGCCGGACGAAGACTCGCTTCTGATTCTGGACGAAGAAACCGATACCGTCATGACTGTATCCATTCACGACTACGTTCTGGGCGCCGTAGCCGCCGAAATGCCCATGACCTATCCGGACGAAGCTCTGCGTGCTCAGGCGGTGGCCGCCCACAGCTACGCTCTGGCAGTCAAGGCACAGTGCGACGGGTCCGACCCAACTCTGAAGGGAGCGTATTTCAAAGCGGACCCCGTGCGCCGCGTAGGATTTGTAACAGACGAAGTCATGCAGCTTTTGTGGGGAGACGTTTACGAAGAAAACAAAGCACGCCTTGAAAGCATCATCGAACCGGTATTGGATCAGATTCTGGTGTACGACGGGCAGCCCGCCCTGGCCTGTTATCACGCCATCAGCAACGGCAAGACCGAATCCAGTGAAAACGTCTGGGGCACGGCACTTCCCTATCTGGTCAGTGTGGATTCCTCACTGGACCTGCAAAGCCCGGACTACGAGCAGACCATCACCATGACCGCACAGGAGGTTTCGGAAGGGCTCTCCGCAAATTTTGCGGGGCTGGATTTATCCGGTGATCCGTCGGGCTGGTTCACGCAGTTGGAGGTCTCGGATGCGGGATATGTTCAGAAAGTGCACATCGGACAAGTCATTTGCAAGGGACCTGACGTGCGTACGGCGCTTTCTTTGCGCAGCGCTGCCTTCACCATCACCTACACAGAAGAAAAGGTGTTCTCCATCACCACCCACGGCTATGGCCACGGCGTGGGCATGAGTCAGTACGGCGCCAACGCCATGGCGCTGGCCGGGAAAACCTACGAGGAAATTCTGGCCCATTACTATCCCGGCACACAGCTTTCACAGGCATAAACAAAAAGGAGGGCATTGCCCTCCTTTTTATTTGGTTTTCGAAACGGATTTCTCCGGAGTCTGTGCAAAGCACAGCGCATCGCACCGGTCGGCATCTGCCGCCAGAAGCATTTTTGCACACTCTTCCAGCGTGGCGCCCGTGGTAAACACATCGTCTATCAAAAGGATCCGTTTGCCGCGCACCACGCTTTTATCCATCACCTCAAACGCACCCAGCAGATTCGCTTTTCTCTCCTGCCGGGTAAGGCCGTGCTGGTCCGGTGTCTCCGCAATCTTTTCCAAAACCTGCGCCACCGGGATGTCCAATCGCCGCCCAACTCGCTGTGCCAAAAGCAAGGGTGCTGAGTATCCTCTTTCCCGCAGCTTTCGGCGGCGCATGGGCACCGGCACAATCAAGTCCGCCCGCAAGCCGCACTGTTGAGCAAGCTCTGCCATCTCATCACCGAACACGTCCGCCAGCTGGGGTTCATCGTTGAACTTCAGCCGTTCCACCGCACCCCGAATGGGCTTTCGATAGTCGTAGACCGCATGAACCTCTTTCAAAAAGCGCACGTCCCGCCGGACAATCGGCGCTGAACCGCAACGCAAATTCGGAAGTTCCGCGCGGCATGCCGCACACTCCGATACAAAACCCAACACCGCATTGCAATGCGGACATCGTGGCGGCAGAAACAGGCATTTGCAAAACTCTTTCATAGATCATCCCTCTGCAGAAGCTGTGCCAAACACGAATAGCGCTTGTTGCGCCGCACGCTGTGCACCATTTGCACCACCTCGCGGCTGTGACCGGCTAAAATGCACAAGCTTTTCGCCCGAGTAACCCCCGTGTACAACAGATTGCGATAACACAAGCGGGGCGGCACATCCATCACGGGGACAATGACCGCGGGAAATTCGCTGCCCTGGCTTTTGTGGATGGTCACGGCATAGGCCGGTTCCAATTCCCGCAGATATTCGGACGAGTATACAATCCGCCGATCCTCGCTGCGCACGGTCACGCTGCCGGCGCGCACATCCACGGATTCGATGACTCCCATGTCCCCATTGAACGCACCCGCTCCATCTTCTCCGCCGTCAGGCCGGGTGTAGGGGATATCGTAATTGTTTTTGATCTGCATGACCTTGTCGCCCACGCGCAGGATCTTGTCCCGCACCTGAATCTGCGGTCTGCCCGGGCCGGGCGGATTCAGACGCTGCTGAAGCGCCGCATTCAAAGCCACTGTTCCCAAAGGCCCGATCTTGCTGGGACAAAGCACCTGAATGTCCTCAAAGGGATCGAACCCATAGCTCTGAGGAAGCCTGCGACAGACCAGATCACACACCAGCTCCGCACAGGCCTCTCCGTCGGACTCCAGCATAAAGAAATCGCTGTCCACGCCGCCTTTTTGCGGTGGCTCACCGGTGACGATGCGATGCGCGTTGGACACGATCATGCTCTCAGCCGCCTGGCGGAAAATTTCCGTGAGGCGCACCGTGGGAACGATTCCCGATGCGATTACGTTGCCCAGCACATTGCCTGCCCCTACACTGGGCAGCTGATCCTCGTCCCCTACCATAATGATTTTACAGGCGGGTTTGAGCGCCAGCAAAAGGCTTTCAAACAGCATGTCGTCCACCATGCTCATCTCGTCGATTACAACCACATCGCACTTGAGCAGGTTCTTTTCATTGTGGATAAAACGTACCACATCTCCGCCGGAACGATCCACTTCCAGCAGACGATGAATGGTTTTGGCTTTTCGTCCAGTCAGTTCCGACAGGCGCTTGGCCGCCCGGCCGGTGGGCGCGGCCAGGGCCACCCGGTCACCGGCCTGTTCAAAAGCCGCCAGCATTGCATTGACCGCGGTGGTTTTACCTGTGCCGGGGCCGCCGGTAAGCACCAGTGCATTGCTTTGCAACGCGGCGCAAATCGCCTGTCGCTGCAGCGGCGCATAATGGATTCCCTGAATCAACTCCAACTGGTCGACCAGCTTGTCCCCCTTACTTTCACCCGGGATGGAAAGGCTCATCAGTGTGCGCAGATGCGCCGCAATGTTCCGCTCGGCGCGCAGATGGTCGGGCAGATAAATCGCCCGCATCTTCTCGGTTTCCACACATCCCAAATCGCCGTATTCCACCATTTGCTCCAGCCCCGAAGCGATGGTCTCCGGTTCCACACGCAAAAAAGAGGAAACAGCGGCGCACAGCTTGTCATCCGGAAGGCAGGCGTGCCCATTTTGCAGATTATGCCGCAAAACATATTGCAGACCTGCGCGCACGCGCTCCTGCGAATTGTATTCGAAACTCATGTTCTGCGCAATGGCGTCCGCCACAGAAAAGTCCTGATAAGCCGGATAAGCACACAGCACATAAGGGTCCCGGGCGATCACATCCACCGTGTCTGGGCCGTAGTGGCGGTACATGGCAACCGCCGTTGCCGTGGAAAGATTGTATTTCGCCAGGCAGTTGATGGCTTCGCGCACACCATACAATCGCTTGAATTCGTTGGAGATAGCCCGGGCTTTCTCCTCGCTGATTCCCTTCACAGCCGTCAGGCTCATGGGATGACTTGCGATTACTTCCAGAGTATCCTCTCCGAACAGATCCACGATACGCCCGGCAAGCGCTTTTCCGATGTACGGAAGAACGCCGCTGGCAAGATAGCGCCGAATGGCCGTGACGGTCTCCGGCAGGCTGACCTCGTACGCCTCCACCCGAAACTGCTCCCCGAAGCTGGGATGGGTCACAAAGCGCCCGTGCAGAACGAGTTCTTCGCCCTCGGCCACATCCTCCATCTCGCCCACCGCTGTGAACAAAATACCGTCGCTGGCCAGTTCCAAAACAGTGTACCCGGTTTCCTCGCTGCGGTACACAATGTTCTCTACCGTGCCGGTCAGCGTTTCCAGCTCTTGTTCCACCCGTACTTCTCCTTTCCGATGTTCAGTCCTCTTTTTTCTGCGGAAAAACCGCAAGCTGGCTGCAGACCGTTTCGCCCACAGTCTCCGGTGAGGCGAATACCACGCCTTTCATGCCCGGTTCCAGCCGTGCCAGATCCATCTGTTTTTCACACAATACAATGACGCTGCTCTCCGGAAGGCGCGTCCGCACATTTAAAACATTGCTCCACATTTCTTCCGTGGAGCCGGCCGCCAGCAGCACGACTGCGTTTTTCAGCTTTCCCTGCCGGAACAGCGCCCCAGCTGCCAATTCCAGCAAATAATAAACGCCCAGAGCCGCAAACATGGTCACAACAATCAGAACGATTCCGCTGCGCATTTTTCACACCGCCTTTTCAATGGGTTTACCCTACCATATGAAAAGGTATCGGATTTTGTGACCTGCCAGCCTTACCGGCCCCGCCTTGCCTGTTTTTCCAAATAATCGTGCAACTCGCCACGCGCTTCCAGACAGCGAAGGTCCTCGATCATTCCGTTGTAAAAGTCGCGCATATCCTTCAGCGTCACGTCGAAGCGCAGCGATTCATTTCCATAGAAAACCGCGTCGCTTTGCCGGTACTTGTCCATGCGCGCCTGTTGGCCCGCATCGGTGGGGGGCTGCACAAAAATGCTGGTTGCCCGCCGCACATCCGGCCCGTCCGCATGAATGCGCACTGCATGAGGCCAGTAGCGCAGCCACATGGCCCAGTCCTCATGAGCGTCCAGTGTTTCTTCCAATCCGCCGTATTTCTCAAACAGCTGTTTTTTGAACAAAACCGTCTGAATGGGAATGCAGTTCATCTGACACATCCGGAACAGTGTGATGTGATCAAAGGTCATATTCTGCAGCTTGGTCTGCGCCTCATCCAAGGTACCGAACAGTGCCATGGAACTTCCCAGGACCATATCCGCTTCGGGATGATTGCACAATTCCGTGGCCAAAAGCTCGATGTGATCGGGATAGAAGTAATCGTCGTCATCCAGGAAATTTAAATATTGACCCTTGGCCATAGCCGCGGCACGGTTTCCGTTGGCGGCACGCCCGCGTCGCTGGCCATCGTTGCAGTACACCAAATTCAAATCGGAAAACTCTTGTTCCAGCATCTCCCGGGCCGTGGGCGCGCCGTCCTCTGCCACCAGAATCTCCAAATTCTCCCACGTTTGATTGCGCAGCGAACACAAGGCCCCCTGCAGCACGTCCGGCCGGCCAAAAGTGCGCACAATTACAGAGATCAGCGGTTTGTCGCCATTTTCCCATTCCGGAAGCACATGCAGGCCTCTGTCCGGTGAAAAACCGCCGTCAAAACGTGCCACATGCGCATTGAACTGGGACCGGTGTCCCAACCGCCAGAACCAGAAGGGCCACAATTTCAAAAAGTGCCGCAGGTAATTTTTCAAAAACACTTTGCGCACCCGGTCAAAGTGCACCGGATGCAAAAGTGCATTCAAATACATTTTGTGTCCGTTCCAAATATCCCGCACACTGCCGTATTTATACCGCAAAAGCAGATTTCCATAAAAGCTGCCCGCGTACTCTGACAGTTTCGGGCCGCCGCTCTCGTAGCAATAATGCGTCACTTTTGCTTTGGGAACATAGAACAATTTCCATCCGCAGGCCCGCAGCCGCCAGGAAAGGTCCACATCCTCGCAGTACATAAAAATATGTTCGTCAAACCCCGTCACCTGCTCCAGCGCTTTGCGCCGCACACAGAACACCGCACCGCTGGCCCAGGGTGTTTCCAGAGTGACCGGATCAATATGATGTCCTGTTTCGCAGGGTACCTGGCGACACTCAAAGCCACCGGCATCCGGATGCTGCTGCTCTGCTCGGTCCAAAGCGCGGAACACGCCCGGATCTACTTTGGTGTCGATGTTCAAAAAGAAAACCCACGGAGCCTGTCCTCTGTCCGCCCCCCGGTTGCAGGCCGCACCGAATCCCAAATTTTTTCCGTTTGGAAAGATGGTGAAAGCGCCGAAGCCGCCTTTCTCCCGCTCTGCTTCCAACAGCGACAGTGTACCATCCCGGGAACCGTTATCCACCACGATCACATGCATCTGTGAGAGGTCGTAATCGGTATTCCGCAGCGCCTCCAGACAGCCCGGAATCCAACGTTCGCTGTTGTAGCTGACAAGGACAATATCGTAACGCATAAAGCGGCTCCTCTCCCTTTAAAATCAAACAGTAGTATACCACAAAGGCGGCCTCTGTCCAAGAGGCCGCCTTTTCGTCTTTTATTGCTGCACTGCCGCTTTCAGGGCATCCACACGATCGGTGTTTTCCCATTTTACGCCCAGATCCTCACGGCCCATATGTCCGTAAGCCGCCAGCTGACGATAAATGGGGCGGCGCAGTTCCAGCTGTTCAATGATTGCAGCCGGGCGAAGGTCAAACACCTTCTCCACTGCTTTTTCAATGATCGCCTCATCCACCGTAGCGGTGCCGAATGTATCCACACGGATGCTGACCGGCTGCGCCACACCAATGGCGTAAGCCAGCTGCACTTCGCACCGGCTGGCAAACCCGGCCGCCACAATGTTTTTGGCCACCCAACGGGCCGCGTACGCCGCAGAGCGGTCCACCTTCGTGGGATCTTTGCCGGAGAAGGCACCGCCACCGTGACGGCCCATGCCACCGTAAGTATCCACGATAATTTTACGTCCGGTCAGACCAGTATCGCCCTGAGGGCCACCCACAACAAAGCGGCCGGTGGGATTGATGAAGAACTTGGTGTTCTCATCTACCAGTTCCGGCGGCAGAATAGGCAGAATCACTTTGCTCTTGATGTCTTCACGCAGTGTTTCCATATCCACTTCCGGCGCATGCTGGCTGGAAATGACCACGGTATCAATGCGCATGGGCTTCTCGCCGTCGTATTCCACAGTCACCTGGCTCTTGCCGTCCGGACGCAGATAGTCCAACGTCCCGTCCTTGCGCACCTGGGTCAGGCGGCGCGCCAGCTTGTGCGCCAGAGAGATGGGCAGCGGCATCAGCTCCGGCGTTTCGGTGCAAGCATAACCGAACATCATACCCTGGTCGCCCGCTCCGCCGGGATTCACGCCCATGGCAATATCGGGCGACTGCTCGTCCACGTTGGAAATCACGGCGCAGGTATCCGCGTCAAAACCGTATTTCGCACGGGTATAGCCGATATCGCGCACTACATCGCGCACAATTTTCTGGAAATCCACATAGCAGCTGGTGGTAATCTCGCCCATAATGTGCACGAGACCTGTGGACGCGGCGGTCTCGCAAGCCACGCGGCCATTGGGGTCCTCCGCCAGAATGGCATCCAAAATCGCGTCAGAAATCTGGTCGCAAATTTTGTCGGGATGGCCTTCGGTGACGGATTCGGAAGTAAACAATTTTCTCTGAGACATAATCTGATCCTTTCTTGCTTGTAAAGAGCGCCGAAAAAGAAGAGCCCGGCAAACACCGGGCTCTGAAAGCTTATCTTTCGGTGTAAACCGCAGGATTTGGCACCTTACCGTTAAGGCAGGTTGTCGGACTTCACAGGGCCTGTTCCCTCCGTCGCTCTTGATAAGAAAATATCCAATTTGCAAAAGACATTGTAATACGCGCCTTGTGCTTTGTCAAGCGTTTTCTTTAAAGACAACGCGGCTGACAGATTTATATACCACATAGGTCACCAGGCTATTGATACCCGCTTTCGCCAAGTTAAAGGGAATGATGGCCGGCAGCAGCATCTGAACCACAGCTCCCACCGTAGATCCCATGAACAGCGGCGTAAACACCAGATTGCAAAGGCACATCACAACGGTCATGGCAAGAGAACCGACCACAAGTGCGATGACAGCGCCTTTGCGCGTTCTGTTGCGGCGATAAATGCTGCCCGCCAGAACTACAAATGTTCCTGTGGCCAGGATATGCATGATGATGCCGATGGGACCGCTGGCAGCACTGACGGTAATTCCCTGAATGACGGAAACCACCACGGTGAGGCCAAGACCTGCCCAAGGTCCAAACAGAAATGCGCCGATAAAAATGGGAATATCCGCCGGGTCATATTCCAGGAAGGATGCGGCGGGAATCAGCGGGAAATGAACAAAGGCCACCAAAACGACGGCCACGGCGGCAAGCAGCGCCTGCGTAACAAGTTTGCGTGTGTTGCTGGAAATAGTTGTGGACATAATACGAACCTCCAAAAAATTTTTTGAGGCCCGTTTCGGGGAGCACGTAGGCGCTTGTACAAAAAACGCCCTTCCGCTGAATGCGAAAGGGCGAAACCATGCACTTGCACCGTTGTTTCTTTCATCCGGACTGCGCTTTGGAACCGTATCCACAGCTTCACCGTCGGCCCCGGAATTTCACCGGATCAGCGCCTTCCACACGGAAAGCGGTCGCGGGCTGTACCGCCGGTGGGGAGTTTCACCCCGCCCTGAAACAGACTATAGAAATAGTATACCACATTCCTTATAAAATGCAAGCACGCTGTCTTGGTATACGGGTCCTTTTGTGATATACTGAAAAAAAAGCATTGTGAGGTAAGACTATGGATCCTGCACTTGAGCTTGAATTGGCAGATTTCGTCTGGGCGGGCGTTATTTTTCTGCTGTTCGCCATCGGCGCATTTGTGGTGCGTTTTTTGGTATTCCCTGCATTGATCAAACTTTCGCAAAAGCTGAACCGGCCTAATATTGAATTCATTCAGCGTTCTTTTCAAAAGCCAGTCTTCTTCCTGATCCTGCTTCTGGGAATTTATTTCGGCTTGACGCTTTTGCCTTTTGAAATTTTAAAGAGCGGCAATATTCCGGATCTTCTGAAAAAGATCTGCGCGGTCGGTTCCATACTTCTGTTGACTTGGGGTGTCTTCTCCAGCTGCCAGGTGGTCCCCCGCTTCATCCAAAGTCTCGGCATGAAGTTTGACTTGGGCACCGGAAAGGCACTGGTCAAATTCATTACCCGCATCTGTCAGGTAGTTGTGGTGTTGATTTCTGCATCCATGGTGTTGGGTGCCATCGGATACGACATCAACGGTGTGCTGGCTGGTTTGGGGCTGGGCGGTTTAACCTTTGCTCTGGCCGGCCAGGACCTTGCCGCCAACTTTTTCGGCGGACTGGTGATCGTGGCGGAGCAGCCTATGGAAATCGGCGATTGGATCTCCACACCGGATGTAGAAGGGACTGTGGAAGATATCACCCTTCGCTCCACTAAAATCCGGACACTGGATGGCGCGCTTACCATTGTACCCAACAGCAAACTCACCAGTACCCCCATTACAAACTGGACGCGCATGAACATGCGTCTGTGCCAGTTCAAACTGGGGTTGCTGTACTCCACCAGCCAGGAGACACTGACTGCCGTGATAAAGGATGTTCGTGATCTCTTGGAGCATCATCCCGCTGTCGCCGAAGACACCGTGCAGGTCCGTTTGCTGGACTTTGCTCCCAGCTCCATTGACATCACGGTGATCTATTACACAAAATGCACGGCCATCAAGGATTACCGTGCTGCCAAAGAAGAGATCAATTTGCGCATCATGGGAATTCTGGAGAAAGACAATGCACAGCTGGCCTATCCTTCCCAGAGCATCTACTTCTCCACCCCGCTTCAAAACAAATAAAAAGAAGGCTCCGCCCAGGCGGAGCCTTCTTTTTATTTTTGCAAGTCGTAATAAAACATGTACTGCTGCAGAATTCCCGCACACCCCTGGTAACGTTCCAAGGGAAACCCGTCCGGATAATGCGCGCTGAGTATCTGCCGAATGTGCGTATCCACCGGGAATGCATCCACATGATGCAAGCCGAACAGGCAAATACAGTCTGCTACCTTGGGACCAATGCCTGGGCAATCGCGTAAAACGCGGTGCGCTTCTTCATAAGGCAAATTCCGCAGCTGCTGTGGGTCATAGGCAGCAAAAAATTTTCCTGCTTCCAAAAGATATTTTGCACGATACCCCACGCCCAGAGTACGCAGCGTCGCTTCATCCAGCGCCGCAAGCTGCTGCGGTGTGGGAATTTCGCCTCCGGTCAGTGCGCACAAATCCTGCACATTTTTTCGAATACGTGGAATGTTGCTGTTCTGACTGAGCAGAAATGTGACGATCATCTCCCAAACGTCCTGCCGAAGAATGCGCAGGCCCGCGCCGTACTGCACTGCCGCGGTCAGGTAGGGATCTCCGGGGTCCACCTTTTGAACAATCGCTCCGTAATCGGTGGAAAGGTCAAAATAATCCCACCACACCTGTTCAAATTCCTCTTGTGTGCAATCAAACGCAAAAACATTTTCCCGCTGCGTCACATACAGCCGGCGGCCCATAGCTGGAATCACAAACCCACCGTCCGTTTGAGGCTGCCAGCGAAAACACTGTCCGGAATCATAAATCTGCCGCAGATCACAATTTGAAATTTCCCGGGTAATCATTGCGCGCCCTCTTTTGCAAAGTCGCGCAGGAGCGCAATTTCCTTTGTCCATCCCGCGTCATCGTTTGGCGTTTCCAGCACAAAAGGCAGCTCTTTCAAAACCGGATGGAAGACGATCCGACGAAATGCCTGCTGACCCAGGTATCCCTCGCCAATGCGGGCATGACGGTCTTTGTGCGCTCCCAAAGGGTTCTGGCTGTCATTGGTATGAACCGCCTTCAGCTTTTCCAGTCCGATTACCCGATCAAACTGCGTCAAAACGCCGTCCAAATCGTTTACAATATCATATCCCGCATCCCACACGTGACAGGTATCCAGGCAGATTCCCATTTTTTCCGGCAAACGCACACGGTCCAAAATAGCGCGCAGCTCTTCAAAGGTGCGTCCCACTTCGCTTCCTTTGCCCGCCATGGTCTCCAAAAGCACGGTGGTTTGCATTCCGGGCCAGAGCACCTCATTCAGCAAATCTGCGATCAGCTGAATCCCGGTTTCCGTCCCCTGCCCCACGTGACTGCCCGGGTGGAAATTGTAATAATTCCCCGGCGTTTCTTCCAGCCGCGCCAGATCTTCCTGCATAGACCGGCAGGCAAAAGCACGAAGATCCTGCTTGGCTGCACAGGCATTGTACGTATAGGGCGCATGGGCCACCACCGGACCAAAGCCCTGTTCACGTGCAAGTTCGTTGTACGCCTGCACATCCGCCTTGTCCAGCGGTTTCACATTGCCGCCGCGAGGATTCCGAGTGAAAAACGCAAAGGTATTCGCCCCCAGCTTCAAGGCCTGTTTTCCCATGGCCAGATATCCTTTGGACGAAGAAATATGACTTCCGATATAACTCATGGAGCCTCCTGTTATGGTTCAATTTTGCAAAGCTATTCTATCACACTCTGCCCAAATTGCCAAACAGAACTGCTTACATCCCAGCGTTTTCCAAAAGACGGACAATCTCTTCCGCAGAAAGCACCTGGCCGCCGGCAAGCACCTTGTCGTCCAAAACCAAGGCCGGCGTACGCATAACGCCGTACTCTGCAATTTTGGCAAAATCCGTCACATGTGCGGTCTCTGCCGGCTGTCCCAAGCGACGGAGTGCCTCCAATGTATTGGCCTCCAGCTCGTTGCACTTGGAACACCCGGATCCCAAAATTTTCACCCGTGCTGATTCGTTGGATGCTGCCGCTTCCTTTTTCTTTTTAAAGAACATTCTGCCTTCCTCCTAAATAAATACATTTTGAAGCAAATCAAACAAATAGCCTACAAATACAATTCCCGCTGTGCAAATACCTACAAAAATGGCGAGCAACTTTGGTTTCACCGCTTTGCGCAGCAAAATCAGAGATGGGAGGGACAGTGTCGTAACCGCCATCATAAAGCTGAGAACCGTTCCCAGCTGGGCGCCTTTTGCCAAAAGTGCTTCCGCCACCGGAATCGTACCAAAAATATCCGCGTACATGGGAACACCGACCGCTACCGCCAAAAGAACGCCCAAGGGATTGTGTCCGCCAAGGATCGCTTCAATCCAGCTCGCAGGAATCCAGTTGTGAATCACCGCACCGATTCCCACGCCCACCAGAATATAGGGAAATACTTTTCGGAACGTGGAAGTCATTTGTTCCCATGCGTATTTCCAACGGTCACGCTGGCAAAGAACCGGCGCATCTCCCTGCGCACCGCCTTCTCTGCGCACAAAATCCTCCACCTGATTTTCCAAATGAAGTTTTTCCAGCAAAGTTCCGCCGATCACTGCAATCACCAAGCCCACAATCACGTAGGCTGCAGCGATTTTCCAGCCAAAAATTCCGGCCAGAAGCAGCAGACTTCCCAAATCCACCATGGGCGATGAAATCAAAAAAGAAAACGTCACTCCCAAGGGAAGTCCCGCGCGGGTAAACCCAATAAACAGCGGAATCGATGAACAGGAGCAAAAAGGAGTCACGGTTCCCAGCAGCGCTGCCATTCCATTGGCTGCAAGGCCATGAAACCGCCCCAAAATTTTCCGGCTTTGCTCCGGTGGAAAATAGCTTTGCACATAACTGATAAAAAAGATCAACACACAAAGCAGCAGGGTAATTTTGATTACATCATATAAGAAAAACTGCAAGCCTGCTCCAAGTCGGGAAGAGGTATCCACCCCTATCCAGGAAAGCAATCCACCTATCTGTGCGTTTAACCACTTCATTCCCAGGACCTGGTCCTGCAAAAATGTCAAAACCTGCGATATCATACCCCGTCCTCACTTCCATCAGACAAATTCGAAAGATACTGCACAAAACCGGCAAACACATCGCGACAAAGCGAATAGTGCATCCATTTTCCATCCTTTCGGGCACACACAAGCCCACTGTCACACAAAATTTTCATATGATGGGAAAGTGTGGGCTGTGTAATATCAAACGCACTCAGCAGCTGACAGGCACATTTTTCTCCTCCGCTCAGCATGCGTACGATTCTGAGTCGATTGGAGTCACCCAGCACTTTGCAAAGCAACGCGGCATCCATTTCATTCATATATTTTCATCCTCCACACATTACATAGATAGCAATCTATATGATATGTAATACATAGATAAATGTCAATATATATTTTCAAAAAAAGTCCCGGTACAGATATGTATCGGGACTTTTGGGGAGAATCGCATTAATAATTTTCGCTGTTAATCTCAAAATAGCTTTTGGAATACAGGCATGCCGGGCATACTTCCGGCGCAGCAGTGCCCACCACAATATGTCCGCAATTACGGCACTCCCATACTTTCACTTCGCTCTTTTCAAAGACCGCCGCAGTCTCCACATTGCGCAGCAGAGCACGATAACGTTCCTCGTGCCGTTTTTCAATGGCTGCCACCAAGCGGAATTTGGCGGCCAGTTCTGAAAAGCCTTCCGCCTCGGCAGTCTTTGCAAAGTCATCGTACATCTCGGTCCATTCGTAATTTTCACCCTCAGCCGCGGAGAGGAGATTCTTCGCCGTATCCTCTACACCGTGGAGCTCCTCAAACCACATTCTGGCATGTGCCTTTTCGTTTTCCGCCGTTTTCAGGAAAAGAGCCGCGATCTGCTCATATCCCTCTCTCTGGGCGATTGCAGAAAAATAAGTATACTTATTCCGCGCCTGAGATTCGCCCGCAAAAGCTGCCTGCAAATTTTTTTCGGTCTGCGTGCCGGCGTACTTGCCAGCGCCTGCGGCTGGAGTCTCTGTCAACGGCTCAAATGCAGAGGCAGGCTGCTTGCAGATGGGACAGGTAAAATCCTCAGGCAGAGTTTCGCCCTCATAAATATATCCGCAGATTTTGCATTTCCACTTGCTCATCTTCTTTTCTTCCTTTCGTTGAATGAAATCACTGCAATCGCTGTAAGCAGTATGAAGCATCTTTTCTGCCATTTCGCTGAGCGGATGGCCATAAAACGCCTCATATACCGCTTTGATCTCCGGGTTCTCGTGGCTGGTGCGCAACGTCATGGAACCGTCTCTCTGATACAATGCAGCAATGCGGCTTTGGCGCGTCTCATCCGCATTTTTCAGCAAATCTTTTGGCTGACCGCCACCGCCGATGCAGCCGCCGGGGCAAGCCATTACTTCCACAAAGTGATACTGCTTTCCGCTCTCTTGCATGCACTGCAAAAAGCTGCGGGCATTGGCTGTGCCGTAAATGACCGCCACTTGAAGAGTCGTTCCGGCAATTTCCACCTGAGCCTCCCGAACCCCTTCATATCCTCTGACCGGATCAAGCTGAAGCAGAGCATCCGGCGCCTTCTGTCCCGTCAGATATTCATAAGCCGTGCGCAGCGCAGCCTCCATTACACCGCCGGTATTTCCGAAAATAACTCCGGCGCCCGATGCTTGTCCCATGATGGAATCATAGGCAGACTCTTCCAGAGCATTCCAGTCCACGCCTTCTTCTTTTGCCCATCTTGCCAGCTCGCGGGTAGTAATCACCTGATCCGTGTCCCGCATTTCCGCTATGCCATGGTAATCAGCGGCGGCGTGCATCTCCTCTCGCCTTATCTCAAACTTTTTGGCAGTACACGGAGTAAGAGCAACATGTACGATTTTTTTGGGATCCAGGCCCATCTTTTGTGCAAAGTAGGTTTTGACCGTAGGCCCCTGCATCCCGATCGGACTTTTTGCAGTAGAAAGATGCGGCAAAAGTTCCGGCTCGTAAATCTCAGCAAAACGGACCCAACCCGGGCAGCAACTGGTAAACTGAGGCAACGGGCGATCCTTCTGCGTAATGCGGCGCACCAGCTCACTTGCCTCTTCTACAATGGTGAGGTCTGCCGCGAAATTGGTGTCCAGCACATAGTCAGCACCCAAAGCACGCAGAAGCGCCACCATTTTCCCTTCCACAAAAGCACCGGGAGCCATTCCAAACTCTTCACCCAAAGAGGCTCTCACCGCCGGAGAAGTACTGACCACGACAATTTTGTCCGGGTCTGCCACCGCCTGCCGAACCTGCGGACTTTCATCTCTCTCAGTGATGCTGTCTACCGGGCAAACATTGGCACACTGTCCGCAATAGATGCAGATTGCCTTTCCGCCAGTCTCTTCCAGGGTGTACGTGCCGTGTACCCCCATTAAATTGGTACAGGCTTCCTTGCACATGCCGCACCGAATACATTTTTCCTCCCAGCGCACAATGCTGGGATTGTCCTGTTCAATGGGAACACGAACGGATAAAGACAGATGATTCAGATTACTCACATTCCTTTCTGTTAAAATTTCTCTCTGCATTTTCTGCATATATACAGCAGCTTCAGATCGTAGGATAAAATGGGGAATCCTGTCTGTTGTTCCAAACGTTCAGTCAGATCCTCCAATTCCACATCCAGCAGACTGCCACATTTCTGACACACCAGGTGGTCATGGCGCTGTGTTCGGTCATATCGATCCGGCATTCCTTCCACAGACACCTTGCGAACCTTTCCTTCCTCCCACAAACGATTCAGATTGTTGTACACGGTAGCCAAAACCACCGTTGGATACACTTTTTGCAGCTCACTAAAAATTTGCTCCGCTGTCATATGTTTGCCGCAAGTTTCCACGATTTCCAAAATTTTCTTTGCATACTGGGTCATAACTACTCGCACCGCTTTTAGAATAATTCCAATTTGTATTATATCTAAAATTTCTCAAAAGTCAAGAGAGAGCATCTTTTCACAAAAGTCCTTGCACTTTGCCCTGATTCCAAATTACAAGCAGTACTAGCGGAAAGCTACAATGAAACAAAAAAGCTCCGGTCATACAACCGGAGCTTTTTATCAACCTGGATCCGTATTCAACGAAAGTGTCACAAGAAAATTGGCGCTCGCTTCCATTCTCGGCAGTAACCGAAAAAAGGAATCGAAATGCATCTGCCGCTTGTCGAATGTTTCTGGATGGTGACCTCTCACGCGCTTTTGTCCGTAATCAGAACCTCTTTTGTTATTACTGCTAGTTCTTTTCGAATTAAGCAGCTTTCTCCACGCTCTGCGCAATCCATTTACAGGCTGCATACACCTGTGTTCTAAATCAATGAAATATCCGTAGCAGACACAATTCGATGCCAGAAAGGCGTCGGAACATCGGCATAGCCTTGCCTTGTCTGTTCCGGGTCAAATGGCAACCATGGAATGTCCAATTCCTCCAATGTGTCACTCTTGCCGCACAACCAGCTTTCGATGCGTCGGCGAGCCGAGCGAATACGCTCCAGCTGGCCTCCTATCCGCAGATCAAATATATCCAACCCGGGTGCCTTGTTATTGGTCAGCCAATACTGCCGGAAAGTATCTGCAAAAACTTCCACTGCCGCATACAGCTCCGGCAGACCGTCTCTGCAAAGCCAGAGCAGTGCATCCTTGTCTTTTTTCTGCCATGCAACACACAGCGTGCGCTGCATCTGCGCTTTGCAGGCCAATGCATCCGAAAGAGTTCGATAAAAACGGAACAAATGCCCCCACTCTTCAGCGCCCTCTTGTTCCGCCAGCCGACCCGAACATCTGCGCAAATGCTCTTCGTATTGCGCCAGATCCAGTGCCGGACTGAACAACGGGGTCAGCAGATCTTCATAAAGAAGCGTCTTGGTCGCATTCACAGCCATCCGGCCCGGAGCAGGATTGTCCGGTGTAAAAGCAAGCTCGTCAAACAACAGGAATTTCTCCCACTCGCATCCGCAAACGCGGGCAAAATTTTGGATAGTCGCGTCTTGACAGTTCGTTCTCCGCCAGCACAATTCTGCCCAATATTGCAGTGACGGCAGCACTGCCTCCAATGGACATTCAGCGCCGTTATCGCCCCACAGGGTAATCAGAACCTCTTCCAACTGATGTTTTGCACAGGCGTCGTTTGCCAAATCCGCCAGCTTCATACTAAAGCGGTTAGCCGGAGCAAAACCGGACCACTTCCAGGCTCCTCCGGCAAACAGCGTATTTTTGCAAAGCTGCTTGTGGCGATCCAGCATTTTATCGTAAACCTGCCCGTCCAGCGAGTAATAATCCCAGTAAACCAGCGAAGTATCTGCCGGGATCGACTCGGCAATCGAAAGATCCAACGTGCATTCCGGAGCGTAGTATTCGCCGCCTGTTGCCAGCCGGAAAAACATATCACTCCAGAGCATGGGGTGAAAGCCATGGGCATTGGCCACAGTATGGACCAATTGAAAATGCCGAAGCATCAAGGCCGTCCGGTTTTCATACCCGTGCTCATCCAGGTGTTTCCCAAGCCCCAGCATATGTGCCTCATCCATGCCAATGTTCACCCGGTCTGTGGAAAAGCATTCCCGCAGGGTATCGAACATAGCGTTCAGAAGGGCTGCCGTATCCGGGGAGTCGGCAAGCAGAATATCACCTGTGTCCACAAAACGCCCCATTGCCTTCCATTTCAGGCTTTGTCCCAGGTGTGCCAGCGTCTGAATAGCCGGCACCAGTTCAATGCCCAACCGGGTGGCAAAGGCATCCAGCTCTTTCAGCTCTTGTTTGGTGTATCGGCCACGTCCGTGCCCAAAGTAGGGATAACCGTCCACCTCATATACATCCTCCATATAAAGCTGGACGGTATTATATCCCATACGACAGAGCATCCTCAGAAGCTTTTGCAGTGAGTGAATGGTTGGTACCGCATTGCGGGAGCAATCCACCATCACACCCAGACGCGCATAGGCTGGCTGCTCACGGTAACACCACCCCACTGGCCGATCTATGTACTGTTCCAATAGAACAGTCGCCCGGCCCAACATTGCCGGGTTCTCCAGACGAATCATCCAACCGGATTCTGTTCGTTGAAGCTCTATTCCGCAGCCACCGTCCTCCACCCATACGGGAGCCTCCGGCTCTGTCAGCTGCAGAGTTTCCAGCAATCTTTTCTCAAACTCCGTTAGATTCTGCCACATATTGTTCCTCCTTGTTTTATCCCGGAAGCTACAGGTATTTATAGATTCTTTCCACAATATACTTTTGCAAGCATCCATACAGAATGGCCACTGGAAGGATTGTAAGGGTACCGGGCCGCCGTCCGCAGCATAAGACTCGGCGTAACGCCGGCCGCTTTGACCTTTTCGCATACGTCCACCCGTTCCTGCCAGGTGATGGGCTCTTCGGCCACACCGGCAGACTCAAAACATCGCGGGTACGTTATAGTTGATGACAGCAGAAGCTTCGCCATTCCCTGTGGACAGTTGGATTTGGCGACGTGTAAATAAAGAAAAATCCCGAATGCGAAAGCATTCGGGATTTTTGGTGCGGATGAAGGGACTTGAACCCATATGAAGTTGCCCTCACTAGAACCTGAATCTAGCGCGTCTGCCAATTCCGCCACATCCGCATTTGGCATGCCGTCATTTTTGACGGCGTAATAAATATTAACACATTCTTACGGACGTGTCAACTGTTTTTTCTTTTTTGTCTTCCTGCCGGCCAAATATCCTCATTTCGGATACCGCCGATTGCCCAAAGCGCCGCAGCGTACACAACCGAAATCAGCGTACCGCCGCACACCGCACGCCAAAGAATGCCCAGCGGCACCAGCGGCATCAGAAAGTGCCACAGCCAAGCGGCGAATACAAATGCTGCCACCGGCTTTAAAATCCAGCGAACCCACTGAATTTTAAGTCCCGTCACGCGCAGCAGGCGTATCCAATTCAGCAAACTGGTGAGCAGATTGCTGACCAGCATCACAAACAAGAATCCTTTCATGCCGAACCGGGGCAGCAATACTGCAATCAAAACAATGCGTATCACGGAATCAGCCACCGAATAGCGGAATGTCGCCAGCTGTTCGTTGAGCCCTTTCAAAATCCCGTCCACCATGCTCTCCAAATACATAAACGGCGTCAACGGACCCAGAACCGCGATGTAGAATCCGATTTTACTGCTTTGGTAAAGCACCTGTGCAATATCGTAGGCGAAAACCGTGTAAAGGCCGCCTGCCAGGATGGACAAAGACAGCGTCAGCAAAAGCACCCGGTTCACAAGATAGCGAAGCGCCTGACGTCTGCCTTGTACGTAGGCTTCCGTGATTTCGGGCATCAGCAATGTGGACAGCGTCCCCAGAAAAGAAAACGGGAAGAACAAAACCGGCATGGCCATGCCTTTCAAGGCTCCATACTGGCTGAGGGCCGTTTCACGGCTGAGGGTAAATGCCGCAAGACAGGCCGGCACCATCACATTCTCCACCGAGCGCAGCGCACTGGTCAGATACTGATTGGCGCAGATGGGAGCAAGCATCTGCCACAGCTGCCGCCACAGCCCTTCCACGGCTTTTTTCTCCCGGGGCAGCTCCCGGCACGAAACGCGGTAAAACATTCCCATCAGCGCCCAGCTGCTGGCTTCGCTGATGGTATTGCCCAGTACCACCGCCCCGCAGGAAGCGGTGATGTTCTGCGGATCAACAGCGTGCAGCGAAATGGCCACCACCGCGATGCGCACCACCTGCTCAAACAGCTGGGCAATGGAATTGGGCCGAACCTCCCGCACCGCCATAAAGTATCCGCGCCAAACCGCGCTCATGGCCATAAACGGCAGGCTAGGCGCCAAAATACGAAGCGGCAGCAGCGCGCGGTCATCGTTCAGCCACAGCCGCGCCGCCAAAGGCGCACCGCCGTACAGCATTACTCCAGCCAGCACGCCCAGACCACACCCGAGGCCCAGCATGGTTTGCATGGCACGGCGTGCCGCACCCGGCCGGTCGCCGGCAAACAGCTGCGCGCAGATACGCGTGGCTGCGACCGACAAGCCTGCTGTGGCCAGCGTCACCGCCAGAGTATACACTGTGTAAATCAACTGATACACGCCCATGCCTTCCGCACCGATTCTGGCCGCAATGTAAACGCGGAAAAACATGCCGATGGCGCGCAAAAGCAATCCCGTCGCGGTCAAAATAGCCGCGTTGCGCACATAACTCTGCCGCTGCATAGCCTCCCTCCTCTCGTCTATTTATACGGAAGGAGAGCGCAAAGTATGCAGCCGTTCTGCATTGCTAAAAGCGGGGTGCTCGTCCAGACGAGCACCCCGCTTTCTATGTGATTATTTTTTCTCTTCCAACAGAGCTTCCACTGTATCGGCCGCTTTGTCCATACAGGTGGTTTCAAAGGACTCAATGACGCCCAAATCCGCCTGATGTGCCAGCTCGGGATCAATGGGGCACTGAGCCAGCACCGGCAAATGATACCGCGCTGCAATCTCCTGCACATGGCTCTCACCGAACACATACAGTTTCTTGCCGCAGTCCGGGCAGACCGCATAGCTCATGTTTTCCACCACACCCAAAATGGGCACATTCATCATGTTGGCCATTTTGACAGCTTTTTCCACGATCAGGCTCACCAGTTCCTGCGGGCTGGTGACGACCAAAATGCCGTCTACCGGCAGTGTCTGGAACACGGTCAAGGGCACATCGCCGGTTCCCGGAGGCATATCCACAAACATGAAGTCTACGTCTTTCCAGATGACTTCCTGCCAGAACTGTTTCACCGCACCCGCAATCACCGGGCCGCGCCAGACCACAGGGTCCGTCTCGTTGTCCAGCATCAGGTTCACGCTCATCATGTCGATGCCCGTGCGGCTGCGCACCGGATAGCAGCCCAGCTCATCCGCCACTGCACGGGTATGAATTCCGAACAGCTTCGGAATGGACGGACCGGTGATGTCCGCATCCAAAACAGCGGTGTGATAACCGCGGCGGTTCATCAGAACGGCCAGCATGGCACTGGTCATGCTCTTGCCGACGCCGCCCTTTCCGCTGACGACACCGATTACCTTTTTAATACTGCTCAGCTCATGCGGCGGCTCGTGAAAATCCTGCGGTTTCTGCCGGGACGGGCAGTTGGAACCGCAGCTGGAGCAGTCATGGCTGCATGTCTCACTCATATCATTCAATCTCCCATCTGCTGGTTTTTTCATTATTATAGGCTTTGCCTGCCGCAGTGTCAACCGAACCATCTTTTCGGGGCGCAATCGCCCCAGAAGAAAAAAGTTTTGAAAATTTGAAGCATTTTCGGTATACTAATCGTAGTATTAGGTGAAACCGCAAAATACAGGCCCGGCAGAATCGGCCGGCACCACAAGAAGGAGAATTTTTATGGCTTCCTGGCTTTATTCGGCGGACGTTTCGCCTTACATGATCATCAACGCCTTTTTCCTTTACAGTTTTTTGGGCTGGGTAATGGAGTGCATTGTTATCCGCCGGGAGAAAGGTGTTTGGGAAAACCGCGGCTTTGTGCACAGCCCCTTCTGCATTATTTATGGCTTCGGCGCCATTTTGGGCTATGCGCTGCTGCGTCCCTTCTCCCACAATCTGGTTCTTTTATATGTAGTAGGCGCGCTGATGGCCACCCTTTTTGAATACCTCACTGCACGGCTGATGCTGCGTTTGTTCGGCAATCTGTGGTGGGATTACTCCAACAAGCCCTTCAACTATCAGGGAATTCTGTGTTTGGAGAGCACGCTGGGCTGGGGGCTGATTTCTCTGTTGCTGTTCGGCTGCCTGCACAAGCTGGTATTTGGCGCGGTAGCGCTTTTGTCGCCCTTCGCCTGTGTTTCTTTGGCGTATCTTCTGCCTGCCGGTTATCTGATTGACTTTGCCATCAGCACCCGCAATGCGCTTGCCGCGCAGGAAGAACCTTTGACTCTGCCCAGATTTTTTGGGCGTTAACAGGAGGCATTTCGTGGTACAACGCAAAAAAGGACAGTTCGGGGACATTGAGGTCCTCAACGATCAGGAGTATCTGGCTCTGGTGGCCGATATTCTGGAAAACGAAGACGTTCTTTCCATGGATCAGTACACGCAGCACGGTGAAACCTCTTGTCTGCGGCACAGTCTCAACGTATCCTATTTGAGTTATCTGTATTGCCGGGATCACGGCTGGGATACCCGCGCTGTGGCCCGTGCCGGACTGCTGCACGATTTATTTTTGTATGACTGGCACTTTTACCGCCGTCAGCCGGGAGAACGTCTGCATGGGTTTGAACATCCCAGCAAGGCACTGGCCAACGCCCGCGCCCGGTTCCATTTAACTGAAAAGGAAGAGGACATCATTCTGCGGCACATGTGGCCGCTGACCGTCACCCCGCCCCGTTTCCGGGAATCCTACGTGGTGGTCATGTTCGACAAATACTGCAGTCTGATGGAAACCTTCCACCGTCCCGTGATGGAACTTTTGGATGCAACCGAAAAAAGAGAACTTCGTGCATAAAAAATCCGCGGTGCTCGCATGAGTGCCGCGGATTTTTTATGTTTGTTCGGGATTTCAGCGTTCCCGGCTTGCAATCTCGTTCAGAATCTGCGCTTTGAATTCCGCCACTGTTTTGGTACCGCCCTTCTCTTCCTTGCGGGCACGCACCGACACAGTGCCATCCTCCATCTCTTTGGCGCCCACAACCAGCATGTAAGGCACTTTTTCCAACTGCGCCTGACGAATCTTGTAGCCCATCTTCTCGTTGCGGTCGTCCACCGTCACGCGGATGCCGGCTTCATCCAGCTCTGCCGCCACTTTCCGGGCATACTCACGATGCGCCTCGCTGATGGGGATCATACGCACCTGCTCGGGAGCCAGCCATACCGGGAAGGCACCCGCAAAGTGCTCGATCAGGATGCCGATAAAGCGTTCGATGGAACCGAATACCACGCGATGGACCATGACCGGACGATGTTTCTGACCGTCCTCGCCGATGTACTCCAGCTCGAAGCGCTCCGGCAGCTGGAAGTCCAGCTGAATGGTACCGCACTGCCAGGTACGGCCAATGGCGTCTACCAGATGGAAGTCCAGTTTCGGGCCGTAGAAGGCACCGTCTCCCTCGTTGATCTCATAGGGACGGCCCAGTTCATCCATGGCGGCTTTCAGTGCGTCAGTGGCCATCTCCCAATCCTCCAAAGCGCCCATGTGGTCCTCGGGCATGGTGGACAGCTCAATGTGATATTCAAAACCGAACAGAGAATAGACCTGGTCGATCAGACGCACCACGCCGATGATCTCGTCCTTGATCTGGCTGGGCATCATGAAGATGTGCGCGTCGTCCTGCGTGAAGCAGCGCACACGCATCAAGCCGTGCAGAGCACCGGAAAGTTCGTGACGATGCACCAGACCCAGCTCGCCCACGCGCAGCGGCAGATCACGGTAGGAATGGGGCTGCGTTTTATAGACCAGCATGCCGCCCGGGCAGTTCATGGGCTTAATGGCAAAATCAGTATCGTCGATGACCGTGGTGTACATGTTCTGTTTGTAGTGATCCCAGTGACCACTGCGTTCCCACAGGCTGCGGTTCAGAATCATGGGCGTGCTGACTTCCTGATAGCCGGCTTTGTGGTGCACTTCACGCCAGTAATCAATCAGCGTATTTTTCAGCAGCATGCCCTTGGGCAGGAAGAAGGGGAATCCGGGGCCTTCTTCCATCAGTGCGAACAGACCCAGCTCTTTGCCCAGTTTGCGGTGATCGCGCTTTTTCGCTTCTTCCAGCATGGCCAGATGAGCCTCCAGCTCGCTGGCTTTCGGGAACGCGGTACCGTACACGCGGCACAGGCTGTCGCGGGATGCGTCGCCGCGCCAGTAGGCGCTGGCCGTGCTCAGGATTTTGACCGCTTTCAAAGCGCCAGTGCTCATCAGGTGCGGGCCCGCGCACAAATCAGTAAAGTCACCCTGCGTGTAAACGGAAAGCTGCCAGCCCTTTTCGGCATACTCTTCCAACAGTTCCAGTTTGTAATCCTGACCGGCAAAAATCTCGCGGCCCTCTTCAACCGTGATAAAGCGCTTCTCCACGGGCAGGTCTGCTTTGACGATTTTCTTCATCTCCGCTTCAATGTCCGCAAACTGCTCCGGTGTGAAGGGGTCCACGCCGCCGATGTCATAGTACCAGCCGTCGTCCAGCGCCGGGCCGATACCGAATTTTGCCTGGGGCCACAGATGCTGAATGGCCTGCGCCATCACGTGGGCAGCGGTGTGCCAGAAGGCATGCTTGCCGTCCTTGTCTTCAAACGTCAGGATTTCCAGGCTGCAGTCTTTTTCCAGCGGAGTGCGCAGATCGCAGGCCTCGCCGTCCACGCGGGCGGCACAGGCTGCTTTGTACAGGCCCATTCCCAGACTTTTGGCGACGTCTGCCGGGCAGACCCCAGCCTCGAATTCCTTCACAACGCCGTCTTTCAACGTTACTTGAATCATGTCGTTTTCCTCCCTTTGAAAAACAAAAAAGCTCATCCCGTAACACTTTCTACGGGATGAGCCTGAAAAAAGCCCATGGTTCCACCCGAATTGCGCTCCTTGCAGGAGCACCACTCTTTGCCGGCTGTAACGGGCCGTGCCCGACGGGGGTTCGCCCCCGCGCTCTGCGGTGGTAACGCGCTCATTGCCTGCAAGACTGCTTGCAGCACTCGGCAGTCCTCTCTGGTGCGGCAGATGTGCACGCATTGTCCGCATCAACGCTTTTGCGGGATGTTGCCCTTATCTTACAGCAGTTCCACGTGCAAGTCAAGCGTTTCCCACCCGAAATTTGTGCAAAAAAGTGCTCTGCCCGCTCGTGCTCTGTGAAAGCTTTGTAACAATTTCTTGACAAGGTGTTAGGCAGGCTTTACAATAGAAAACATGATTTAATGTAATTTTTAGGGCAAATGGTGCGCCGTTTGCCTTTTTGACCGATTTTTCGCATAAATTTTGACCTGTAAACGGCATTTTGCCCTGCAAATTACTTTTATTCATACCTGAAGACGGCTGTGTAATGAGCTTCCGTACGCGGTGCGGGGGTGTATTATCGGTGCGCTTCGGGGCAAGCATTTAAAATTGAATAGGAGTGAGTGAACATGCCAGTATGGGCGACCATTTTGATCGCTGTCGTGCTGAGCGCAATCGTGGGAACCCTGACGTTCTTCGCCGGCGTTTCCCATCGTCGCAAAATTGCAGAGGCCAAAATTGGCAGCGCCGAAGAAGAGGCCAAGCGCCTGGTAAATGACGCCATGAAAACAGCGCAGCAGAAACGCAAAGAGGCGCTGGTAGAAGCCAAGGATGCCGCCCTTCAGATGAAAACTGAAGCCGACAAGGAGATCAAAGAACGCCGCAACGAACTGACCCGCCAGGAGCGGCGCCTGGATCAAAAAGAAGAAGCTCTGGACCGCAAAGTGGCCAACATGGAGCAAAAAGAAGAGGAACTGCAAAAGCGGACCGAGCTGGCCGAGGCCAAGCTGGCCGAAGTGGAGCAGATCCGCACCCGCGAACTGGAGCGTTTGGAGACCATTGCCGGACTCTCCAGCGAAGACGCCAAACAGCTTCTGCTCTCCAAACTTGACCAGGAGCTGACCCACGAAAAAGCAATGCACATCGCCGCCTATGAGGCGCAGACAAAAGACGAGGCCGAGACCATCGCCCGCGAGCTCATCAGCCAGGCAGTTGCCCGCTGTGCAGCCGACCATTCCAGCGAAGCCACCGTTTCGGTGGTTCCCCTGCCCAGCGATGAAATGAAAGGCCGCATCATCGGCCGTGAGGGCCGCAACATCCGCGCTTTGGAAAACGCCACCGGCGTGGACCTGATCATCGACGACACCCCCGAAGCCATCACGCTTTCCAGCTTTGATCCCGTGCGCCGCGAAATCGCTCGCATGACGCTGGAACGCCTGATCAGCGACGGCCGTATTCATCCCGCCCGCATCGAGGAAACGGTGGACAAATGCCGCCGCGAACTGGAGCTGACCATGAAGCGCGAGGGCGAGAAAGCTGTTTTGGACGCCGGTCTGCACGGACTGCACCCTGACATTGTAAAACTGCTGGGCCGCCTGCGTTTCCGCACCAGCTACGGTCAGAATGTATTGAATCATTCTTTGGAGGTTTCCTATCTGTCCGGTATCATGGCCGCCGAACTTGGCCTGAATGTAACTCAGGCCAAACGCGCCGGTTTGCTGCATGACATCGGCAAGGCGTTGGACCACGAGATTGAAGGCAGCCACATCAGCATCGGTGTGGACATCGCCAAAAAGTACAAAGAGAATCCCGCCATTGTGCATGCCATTGAGGCGCACCATGGCGACGTGGAGCCGAAAACGGCTCTGGCCTTCCTGGTCATGGCGGCTGACGCCATCAGCGCAGCCCGCCCGGGCGCACGCCGTGAAAACCTGGAGAGCTATATCAAGCGTTTGGAAACGCTGGAAGAGATCTCCAACAGTTTCGAAGGCGTGGAACGCAGCTTTGCCATTCAGGCGGGCCGCGAGGTTCGCATCATGGTCAAACCGGAGGCCATTTCCGACGATCAGCTGGTTCTGCTGGCGCACAGCATTTCCCGCAAGATCGAGGAAGAGCTGGATTACCCGGGGCAGATCAAAGTCAATGTCATCCGCGAATCCCGCGCTGTGGAATACGCAAAATAAAACCAAAAGACCGTGCCGAATCCGGCACGGTCTTTTTCTATTCGAAGGGATTGTATTCCTCCCACATTTTGGTTATACTATAACAACGCGCTGTATGCGCGCTAAAAACAACACAAGGAGAATGAATTCATGAAACGCTTGATCGCCGCTATGCTCGCGCTGACGCTGTGCGCAAGCCTGACTGCCTGTGGCAGCACCACCGCTTCCGATGCTACCGCGCAAGATTATACGAACATCATCGCCGAAAACCGTTCGGACGATCTCAACGAAAGCTACGCCATTACTGCCGGCCAGAACGGAGAACAGCCCACACTGACGCTGAATCCGAATGGAACCGGAGACGAAGAGGCTCAGTCTATGATCGAAATGCAGATGAACACTCTGGGCCTTCCCACCGACGATTTGGCTGCTCTGGGCACCTATGCTTACAGTCTCTCGCTGATGAACGTCAAAGCCTATATGGTGGGTATTTTCCGGCCCGCGCAGGGCAGCGAAGATACGGTGCGCACCGCACTGGAAAATTATCTGACCACCTTGCAGAAGAGTTTTGAAAATTATCTGCCCGACCAGTACGAGATCGCCAAAAACGGAACTGTGAAGGAACTGAGTAGCGGTGAAATTGTCATCGTGGTTTGCGAGAACAGCGCTACCGTTTTGAAATCCATTGAGAACGCACTGAAATAATGTTGAGGCCCGCGGCTTTTGTCGCGGGCCTTTTTTGAGGTCGTTGCGCCCTTGCCTGTTTTTGTGTTATACTGAATGAAATCTCAACGCAACGGAGGAAGCGCTTTGAAAGCGAGTATTGTCATTCCGAACCTGAACGGCGCCGGCTGGCTGCGGGATTCCATCGAATCCATCTGGGCTCAGACGGAACAGGATTTTGAATTGATTGTCGTCGACAATGGTTCGACCGATGAAAGTCTGGCCATCGCCGAAAGTTATGTGGGGCGTCCCAACTATACGCTGATCAAAAACGAACACAACACCGGCTTTTCGGCCGCTGTAAACACTGGCATTCGCTTGGCAAAAGGCACTTACGTGGTCCTTTTTAACAACGACGCTTTTGCCGAGCCGGACTGGCTGGCGCAGCTCATCGCCATGGCGGAAACCGATGAACGCATCTTTGCCGTGCAAAGTCTGATGATCCGCCATTTTGAACGGGATCTGGCTGACGACGCCGGGGATTACGTCACCCTGTTCGGCTGGGCCTGCAAACGGGGCGACGGAATGTACTGGAAACGCTATCAGAAGCCTCAGCGCATCTTTTCTGCCTGCGGCGGCGCCAGTTTGTACCGCAAGAGCATTCTGAATGAAATCGGACTGTTTGACGAATTGTTCTTCGCCTATTTTGAGGACGTGGATATCTCTTGGCGCGCCAATAGCCTGGGATACAAAAACATGTACTGCCCCGCAGCCAAGTGCTATCACATCTGCGGCGCCACCACCGGTGCGGTACGGTACAACGAGTTCAAAAGTGTGCAGAGCGGCCGCAACAGCATTCTTCTCCCCTACAAGAACATGCCGATCGGAATGTTCATTCTTAATTTTATTCCGCTGTTGTTGGGCTATCTTTTAAAAATTCTTATGTTTGGACTGCGCGGCTTTTGGACGCCTTATATCAAAGGCGCCAAAGAAGCTTTTCGCGCCATTCCAAAAATTCAAAAGCCGAAATTCCGTCTACGGAATTTGCCGAATTATTTTCTGATTGAAATTTGGATGATCGGAAACGTCTTTCGCTATGTGGACTACCGTGTCCGGCGTGCACTGGGCATCCATTGAGTTTCGACACAGTACACAAAAATTCACTTTTCTTTCACGCATCCCCTCTCATTGTTCACGAAAAATTTGCTTGCAAGTACTTCTTTGCAGGCTATAATGGAAGTAGAGATCCTTTACAGGATTTGAGAAAGGAAGCGATCATATGAGTTTTTTAAGTAAAGTCATCGGAATCGGCGCAGCGGCGGCCGCAGCGGCCGTTGCCGTCAAAATTGCGAAAAAATACGAGGAGAACAAGGAACTGGATTCCATCCAAAATGAAGATGCAGATCTTCAGCCGGACGAAGTAGCGGACGCACAGCCTTATTATGAAGAGCAGGCAGACAATGCCCCTGTGGCTGAGCCGGAAGTTACTCGCAATCCGGTGTCTGAGATTGTGGAAAATGTGCAGCGTGCTGCCAGTGATGTCTGGTCCGACACCCGCAGCAAAGTGAAACAAACGGCCGAAAAAATGGGCGTTGACGCCGATGAAGTCGGTTCCGCTCTGGGCGAGGCTGGCCGCGCTCTGGTGGGTGCCGGCAAGGCGGTAGCGGACGCAAGTGTAGCCGTGGCTTCGAAAGTCGCTGAAAAAGCGCCTGATGTGGTAGAAAAGGTGCGTGATCAAGCTGGCGAACTGGTCGGCCAGATCAAAGACACCGTCTATGCTGCCGCAGCCGATGAGGAGGATGAACCGGAAATGGGCGAAATGCCTTCCGATTTTTCCTATGACAGCACTGCGGAACAGGAACCGGAATTTCCTGCCGGTGAGGAGCCCCGTGCTCCTCTGCCCGGTGAAGAAGACGACGACTTGCTGCAGTAAACGAAAACAAAAAGAAGGGCGGCTCACAGAGCCGCCCTTTTTTTTGTTTATTCTCGATTCAAAATTGCCATGAACTCATCGCCGGTGATCGTTTCTTTTTCCAGCAAATAGTGTGCAATTTCATGAAGCTTCTCGTTGTTTTCTTTCAGGATGTTGATGGCCTTCTCATGGGCCTGCCGAATCAGACCTACAACCTCTTTATCAATCTGGGCGCTGGTGGTTTCGCTGCATGCCAGCGAAGCGTCGCCGCCCAGGTACTGATTGTTCACCGTCTCCAAGGCGGTCATGTCAAAGGTCTCACTCATGCCCAGCCGTGTTACCATGCTGCGGGCCAGTTTGGTGGCCTGCTCAATGTCATTGGAAGCACCGCTGGTCACGCTGCCGAACACCAGTTCTTCCGCGCTGCGTCCGCCGGTAAGCGTAGCGATTTTAGCCAGCGCCTCTTCTTTGGACAGCAGCACCGTATCCGTATCCGGCGTCTGCATGGTATAGCCCAGAGCGCCCGAGGTACGCGGCACAATGGTGATCTTGGTAACCGGGGCCGAATTGGACTGCTTGGCTGCCACCAATGCGTGGCCCACCTCGTGATAAGCAACCACTTCTTTTTCGTGCTGGGTGAGCACCGCATTTTTGCGCTGGTAACCCGCCACAATCACATCCACCGACTCTGTCAAATCCGCCTGGGTCACAATACGCCGGTTCTGCTTAATAGCACGCAGGGCAGCCTCGTTCACCAGGTTTGCCAGCTCTGCACCGGAACAGCCCGCTGTGGCCTTGGCGATGGCGCTGTAGTCAATGTCATCGGACATCATGACCTTTTTGGCATGCACTTTCAGAATCGCCTCACGGGCCTTCAAATCGGGCAATTCTACGGGTACACGGCGGTCAAAGCGGCCGGGGCGCAGCAACGCTTTGTCCAGGGTTTCAGGCCGGTTGGTGGCCGCCAGAATCACAACGCCGGACGAGCCGTCGAAGCCGTCCATCTCACTCAGCAGCTGGTTCAGCGTCTGCTCACGCTCGTCGTTTCCGCCGATACCGGAGCCATCGCGCTTTTTACCGATGGTATCGATCTCATCAATGAACACAATGCAGGGCGCTTTCTCCTTAGCCTGTTTGAACAAGTCACGCACACGGGCTGCGCCCTGACCTACGAACATTTCCACGAACTCGGAACCGGCAATGGAGAAGAAAGGCACGCCCGCCTCACCGGCCACGGCTTTTGCCAAAAGCGTCTTACCGGTACCCGGAGGGCCCACCAGAAGCACGCCCTTCGGCATTTTTGCGCCGATGGAATTGTACTTGGCCGGATTGTGCAAAAAGTCTACAATCTCAGCCAGTGCGTCTTTGGCCTCTTCATCACCTGCCACATCGGCAAACGTTTTGCCTGTCTGGCTGGCTACATACATTTTTGCACCGGATTTTCCCATGCCGAACATCATGGAATTGCCGCCCATCTTCTTCTGCATATAGCGGGAAAGCAAAATCAGCGGAACCATCAAAAGCAGCGTCGGGAACAGCCAGGTCAAAAGGAACGTCATCAAGAAGCTGTTTTCCTGTGGCACCACACGGTTGAATTTGATATTCGGATGTTCGCTCAGCCGTTCCACCAGATTATCATCCGGCCACACGCCGGTGGAATAATAGACGGAACGTCCGTTTTCATCGGTCGAAGAGAATAAAATCTCCTGCCCTTCTTCATCCAGTTCAACTGCATCCACCTTTCCGTCGTCAATCATCTGAAGGAAGGTGCTGTAGTCCACTTGTGTCACTCGCGAATTGCTCACCTTGGGCATCACAAATACATTCAAAAGCATCATGACGACCAGTGCCGCAATGGCATAGTAAAGATAGGGACTTCGCTTGGGGATCTTTGGGTCCTGATTCATTTTAAATTCACTCCTCATTTCATGGCCGCGCAATAAGTTTCGGCCATGTTATTATTGTACCGTTTCTTTATGAAAAAAAACAGAGTGATTTGTGAATACAACATGAAAAAACCGGGTATTTTCTGCAAAAAGATGCTATAATAGCTCATAGGCAAACCGCCGTGCAGACAAAAGAGGAAAGCGGGGATGCATTCATGACATCATTGCAGCGGCGCGAGGCCATTGTAGCCTCGCTGCAAAACAGCGCCACTCCGGTAAGCGCCAGCAAATTGGCACGTGAACTGGGTGTGAGCCGTCAGATCGTAGTCGGCGACGTAGCACTTCTGCGCGCATCAGGAACACCCGTACTGGCCACGCCCCGCGGCTACATGCTTCAAACTGCTTCCAATGCAAACCGGCTGACCGTTGCCTGCCGGCACACGCAGGATTCCCTGCTGGACGAGTTGTATACGATTGTGGACTGCGGATGCGGCGTGTTGGATGTAATTGTGGAACATCCGGTTTATGGGCAGCTGTCTGGCCAGCTGCAGATTTTCAGCCGTTACGACGCGGACCTGTTCTGGCAGGCACTAAAGGCACAGGATGCGCAGCCGCTTTGCACATTGACCGGCGATGTACATTTGCACACCCTCTCCTGCCCTTCTCCCGCGCAGCAGGAGCGCGTACTGGAAGCTTTGCGTCAAAAAGGTTATCTTTATCAAAAATGAATCTTGCGACGAATTTTTTTGAAAAAAGGGGTAGACAAACACCGCAAAGCATGCTATAATAAATCTCGCCGTGGAGGATTAGCTCAGCTGGTTAGAGTGCCTGCATCACACGCAGGAAGTCTGGGGTTCGAGTCCCTAATTCTCCACCAGAATCCGAACCGTACCGATTGGTATTGGTTCGGATTTTTTTGTTTAAAAAATTCCAGCTTTTTATCTTTGCTTCTTTTGAATGTTTGGGTTCATTCTTTTTCTGATTTCTTAAATTCTGTAAAAATATCCGGCGAGCCTCTGCCCGCCGGATATTTTTTGTATTACTCACTGATTTTCTGCTTTATGTGTCTTGTCTTGAGACGGTAATGTTTCCTCATCGAAATTAAGCCGTTTTTCTTCTACGACCAACGGACGGTTCATAATTCTTGCGTTCATATTCATAATGTACTCGCCCACAAGACCAATAAAGAACAGCTGTACACCACCCAGCAGGCAAATGCTGATCAGCATGGGTGCAGAACCGGCAATGAAGCGGTTCCAATACAAAAGTTTCATCACAAGGTAAATCAGCGCCACCAGGAAGCTGATCCCTGCCACGCCAAATCCTGCAAAAGTGGCAATGCGTAAGCCAACCTTGGTGTAACTTGTGAAGGAAAGCATTGCTGCATCGTACAGACTGTACCAGTTATTATGTGTTTTGCCTGCCCGGCGCTGGGGCTGGGTATATTCTACATCTTTGCGCGCAAAGCCAAGTTCCGCCACAATTCCACGCAAAAACGGAGTGGGGTCTTTCAAGTCACGCAGCACTTGAATAAAGCTTTTGTCGTACAGGCCAAAACCTGTAAAGTGCTCGATCTGCTCCACACTGCTCATCTTTTTGATGGCTTTGTAGTAGCAGGATCGCAAAAAGTACATCAACCCATTTTCTTTGCTGGAAGATTTAATGCCGCACACAATTTTGTGGCCCTTTTCCCATTCGTGCACAAACACCGGAATCAATTCCACCGGGTCCTGAAAATCGGCCACCATTAAAATGGAACAATCGCCGGTCGTCTGCAAAAGGCCATAATAGGGGCTGTTGAATTGGCCAAAATTTTTGGCATTGAAAATGGCTTTTACATGTTTGTTTTCCTTGCAAATTTCTTCGATGATTGCACGTGTGCAATCTTTCGAACAGTTGTCAATGAATAAAATTTCGTAATCGTATTCCGGCAGTTCCTTCTCCATCTCATCACGGACTGCCTCATAAATCGGACGCGCATTCTCCTCCTCGTTATAACAAGGAATTGTAATGCTGATTTTCTTTTTCATGCTTGCTGCCTGCCTTTCGCCCATTCCACGGTCTTTTGTATACCCTTTTCAAACGTTACCTGCGGAACAAAACCGGTATCACGAGTCAAATGTTCCA
>ERZ894220.388-NODE-388-length-35804-cov-11.745_pt1 | contig 35804 bp, 40 predicted proteins | sample MGYA00380292_ERZ894220 | MGnify/ENA primary metagenome ERZ894220 (study PRJEB32331, sample SAMN06328446) | human gut metagenome | biome: human gut microbiome; feature: stool | host: Homo sapiens | collected 2014-12-05 ... | reverse complement strand
GGCGGATTAGGAACTTTCATCCATTAGTGACGTGCGCCGCAAGGCACACCAAAAAAATAACCGCCCCAGCCTCGCAAACTGAACGGTTATTTTCTTAACTAATCATTATGTGGGCTAACCGTCTATCGGCAGCACCTTTTCTATAATTAGATTAGCACCTGCTAGCTCAAATGTCAAAATCTTTTCCTCGTTCTGTTTACAACCTGTTATGTTTTTTGTAATTAATTCACTTAATTCCACAAATTTACCGAAACATTCGGTTTATCCTAGTATACTGGATCAATCTATTTTCACTTTAATATTTCACGTATCGAACCTGATAAAACAGCCACCTTAAAATGCCTTCCACACAATTCGAACTCTACCTCACCATTTACTTGCTTAAGTGCATACAAACTGCATATTTTCTTTTCATCGCCAAGTGTAACCTCCATTGTTGAAGAACTCATTGTCACAATCGGCATTGTCCTCACGAGCAGGTCCGGTTTTATTTTTTCGCAACATTCAGTATTGTTTTTAAGCAACGACCGTTTATTCTCCAACACACGAAACGTAATCATATCATCCAGCTTAACATCTTCAATATTACACGGCGTATTATCCCGCAGATATGTTTCAATATGATAGAAATACAAACATTTATGCATATAGGTTAGCAATGGTGCAGTTCTTCGTTTATACCCATATCGTTCCAGTAAGGTTCTAAATTTCATACGAATATAATCCTGATTGCCAATAAACAGCATTTTCAATCGCATTTCTATAAACATCTTGCTAATATAATCAAAATCTTCCGCATCATATTCTAATTCATCGGCTCCAATTGCAGCTAAATCACGATTCACAGCATTCGCTTCCGCATCTATATCCACGCCGTGAAACAAATAGTTTGTCTCATCCATTACATCCCTAATAAACTTCTTCTTATTTCTCTGATGCTCTGCAAATAAAAAACATTTTTCTGTTTCCCAAATCTGCACCAATAAATTATTCGCTATTTGATCCGATAAGTCCAAATCATATATAATTTCTGCCAAATAACCTGGCGAATACAGAAAGGATCTCACTTATTTATCTCCCTTTCTTCCATTACATTTTCTGCATAAAATCTGCAAGTTTTCTGATTTTGTTTTTCCACCTTGATTTATTGGTACAATATGATCAACCTGAAATGGAATACGATTGGATGCAGTCATATGGCAGATAGCACATTCATACAATCCCCTTTTGTTCTTGGATTTTTCAAAGGCTTCGTCCCGTAATTCTTTTTCATAATCAGGACGTACTTTTCTAATCTCACTAAGAGACATATCTTCTAATTGTCGAACTCCATATGTTACATTTTCCTCATCTTCATCATAATTGCCTGCAATCTTCATAATTTCAATATCTAATTGCTTCAAGAAATATGTTTTACGACCAAAGAACATCTTAAGCATATTTTCATCTGAATTGTTCCACAGTTCATTTGTGTATTCTGCTTTCTTTCTTGCTCCCATATCCTCATCCCAAATATGTTGTGCAATCTTAGAAACATCAAGTTTACTAGCATCTACCTCATCAAATGTATAGAATGCTGGAACTGCATCGTACTGAGCATAATACTTTAGTATATTAATAACATCTCTCTTTTCATATGGAGGAATCATTTCACCACAGAAAAATGTATCATGGCAGTGTTCCTCCATCTGCTCTAATATCTCCACACTAGGATACTCTTCATCCACTCCATACTCAGCAAATAAAGTTGATAACGATAACATCAACTGCTTATATGCTTCCTTTGTACTGTCATACACCATTACCTGATACGACAAATCCATGCCATTGTCTTGTAAATATGAAAAAGCATACATTCCAATCGGAATTCTACTAATGAACGGTGCTTTTTCCAAAGCTGTTGTATCCACATTTTCGTCCAATAAAGATGCAAATTCTTCTATCTTTGAAATGGCAATCAAATTGATGTCTCGTCTTTCGTAATCTCTTGTATCATCAGAGAATTTTCCGTCACCACCAAAGATGCTCTCCGGATTACACCAGGAAATGTGCTCATTCCACTGATCTACAAAGGAAACAATATATGCCTCTGATGTCCCCCCTGCAGCTGTCCCCCTTAATGCACGACCAACCATCTGCGTCATCAAAATTTTTGACACTGTTGGTCTTGCCAGAAATACTGTTTTCGTCTGTGGCAAGTCTACACCTTCTGTTAAAATATTTACATTAATTAGCACTTGCAACTTACCATCTCGATAATTCTGTAATTTTCTTTCATTATCTTCTCTAGATACAGTCACTCCTGTAACAGCATCTTTCACACTTGAAATTACATAGTCCGCGGCAACACCTGCATTATTAAACAATTTGCTCAATACAATCGCATGTGCAATACTTACTGCAAACACAATTGTCTGACCATACTCATTTGCTTTCTTCAAATAGGTATCAACTATCAATTTGTTACGAACTGCACTCTGTGCCATTCGGTCTGCCAATTCATCAGGAATAACATCCAAATACTGAATTCTTTCAAGTGCATCTAATCCAATCTCTTCACCATAATCTTCATCCGTAAAATTACTTTCAAATATTGGTTTAGATAGAATTCTGTTATTAATCAAATCCTTTAACCCGATTTGATATGTAATACCCAAATCATTCTTTACTACTTGGTCTTTATCATTTACACCATCCTTATAAATCTGAGCCAAAAGACCAGCTTCACTCTCAGATGTTCTAAACGGGGTTGCTGTGAGCCCGATCAATTTTACATTTTCGACTTTTTGCTTCACATAATCAAGAATTTTTCTATAAGTCTTCGCAGTGGAATGATGTGCTTCATCCACAATTACAAATAATTCTTTTTCACCCTTAAGCCAGCAATCAAGTCTATCAAGATTTCTACCAATACTGTCTTTGCTCAATATCAAAATATTATCCTTTGCTGTGATATCAATACTTCTATCATGACTTGAAGAACCTGACACAATACGATATGTAAATTCTGATATATGCGGCATCACTTCTGCATATGCGAATTTTTGAAATGACTCTGCTGCCTGATCTAATAACATTTGCCTATGTGCAATCCACAAAATCTTCTTTTTCTGATCAATCGCATTTTTTAACAGCCATGTGGAAGCAGTATATGTTTTTCCGCCACCAGTAGGTAATACAACCAATGTACTAAATGACTTTTCCTCATTTATAATGCTAAGTTTTCTCATAGCATCTTTTTGATGATGGTATGGAGTTCTCGTATTCGTTCCTTTTTTTGCTCTAACTCTTCCATTTGATTTTACTTCAATGTAATCTTTCATTATCTTTTTCTCCAAAAATCTACAAATTTATCTTAGTTGTGACTTCCCTTATTTCCAGAACATAATTAATCTATATTTCTATGTTAACATCTATTATATACCATCTCTGATTCTATTTCATCTTACTTAACATTTTCCTTCATACATTTTCCACTAATATTCAATTATAAATGCGTAGGTTGGTGCTTTGTTGCGATATGCTCCACGGTTACGGTGTATTGTTCATATTCTGTTTTCGGGAATCTTTATGAAATCTTCAAAATTGCCCGGTATGCTATCCGTAAAATCAAAGAAAGGACTTGATTATATGGATATGATTTTGAAAACGACTGACCTCTGCAAAAATTTCAAGGGGCAAATGGCGGTAAACAATGTGTCACTGAACATCCGGCGCAACTCGGTTTATGGTCTGCTGGGGCCGAATGGGGCTGGCAAATCCACGATCTTAAAAATGCTCACCGGCATTTTGCGCCCCACATCGGGAAGCATCGAGTTTGACGGCCACCCGTGGAAGCGGAATGATCTGGAGCATATCGGTGCTTTGATTGAGATGCCCCCGCTTTACGAAAATCTGACTGCATACGAAAATCTCAAAGTCAGAACTACATTGCTCGGCCTGGACGATGCACGAATTAACGAGGTATTGCAAATTGTCCAGCTCACGAATACCGGCAAGAAACGGGCCGGGCAGTTTTCTCTTGGTATGAAGCAGCGGCTTGGTATTGCTATTGCATTGCTGAACAGTCCCCAGCTTTTGATTCTGGATGAACCGACTAACGGCCTTGACCCTTTAGGGATTGAGGAACTTCGAGAGTTAATTCGCTCTTTTCCCTGCAAAGGGATTACAGTTATTTTGTCCAGCCATATTCTGTCAGAAGTCCAGCAGATTGCAGATCATGTGGGTATCATTGCTGGCGGCGTCCTTGGATATGAGGGAGAGCTTCGCGCCGGTGAAGATTTGGAACAACTCTTTATGGATGTTATTCGCAGAAATGGTAAGGAGGGATATTAAATGGAGATGGCATATATTCAGGCAGAGAACCTAAAGCATAAGAGAACTTTCACAAAAACGCTGATCGTTCTGGCCCCGTTTGTAACTGCGCTTATGAACTTTTTTGCCCCTCTTTGGTTCCAGCTCAATTCTTATAATTGGTGGTATATCCTGCTTTATCCTGGATTCCTTACGCTCACCTGTACCTTGATTGAACAGCGGGATAATGGCAAACTAAAATATCGTGCCGTTGCTTCATTGCCTGTTTCGCAGAACAAAGTCTGGAAAGCAAAAATTGGAGTGGCCGGTATTTACTCCTGTGTGGGGAATTTCATTTTCCTGGCGCTAAATCTGTTGGGCGGTTTTGCAATATTAGTTATCAACGAAATTCCCCTGACAATCGGAATTTGGCAGGCTGCGGCCGGAACAGCTTGTATTGTCATTGCAAGCCTATGGGAAGTTCCGCTGTGCTTATGGTTATCAAAAAAAGTTGGTATCTTTGTCACGGTTATTCTTAATGCCGGACTTGGAAGCGTTTTAGGGATTTTCACGGCTACAACCTCTTTGTGGATGATCTGCCCGTATAGCTGGGTGCCGCATCTTATGATTTCCGTGTTAGGTATTTTGCCTAATGGTGAGCCGGTTGCAGATCAGAGTACGGCAATGGCATTTTGGATGATTATACTTGTATTGGTCATTTCGCTGGCCTGGTTTGCGGCGCTGTCATTTTTAACTGCAAGATGGTTTGAGAAAAAGGAGGTGGGGTAACTATGGTATCTGTGGTTCGCTGCTGGAAAGCAGAATATCAGAAGTGTAAACATAGCATTTTGCTCTATATGCACAGCATGATTCCGATTATATGTGCGGCGATTTTTGCGGGTTACTATCATATATCCAGATGGGAACTGGCAACCAAAATCAGTGCCTATCTGGAAGTGCTGGCCGTTGCGTTCCCGTTTCTGATCGGCATTATTGTGGGCCTGGTTGTTCAGATTGAAAATCAGGCCGGGCATTATCAGCTTTTGTTGGGAACAATCCCATCTCGCATGGCAACGTATATTGGTAAACTTGGTTTTCTGATGATCTGTGCTTTTGGCGCAACATTTTTAGCGTTAGGAACATTCGCTGCACTATATAGGGATGCTCCGGCAAGCCTTTACCTGAAAGCAGGGATTCTATTGTTGATTACCATGCTTCCCATTTACCTGATTCATTTGTTTGTGGGAATGAGCTTCGGAAAAGGTGCATCTATGGGATTGGGAATTGCAGGGAGTTTAATAGCTGCCCTTATGATAACAGGGCTTGGTGACGCTACATGGAAATATATTCCCTGGGCCTGGGGCGTTCGTGCTATGGATTACACTGTGCTTGCATGGGATAGCCCCCAACTGTATGCACAGGTAAAAACCGATTTTTTCAGCGGTATGATTATTTCTGTATGCTGCACTGTTTGTCTGCTGATTGCCAGTTTGGTTTGGTTTCATGGTTGGGAGGGAGGTAAAAACAGTGAATAAAAAGTGCCTGTTTGCCGTGGTAATTGTGCTTGTAAGTCTTATATGCTTATCGGCCTGCGGTGCGCTCCGCGATACCGCCGATAAAAATAAGGCGTTAAATGAATCTCTGCCGTATTATGAGCTGAACGCCGCAAACTATGATGAAATTTCATATAACGGCCTGACATATACCATAACGGATGAATGTCTTGAAATGTCAGAACTGCAAGAAGAAATCGGGCAGGTATCGAAACGCTTCAAAAATGTGGCGGGGGAAGATTTCAGTTTCGGCTACGTTTACAGTATTGTGGATGTGGATATAAGCAATGCCGTAGCTGTAAATATCAACAATGAATATCGGAAAGCTGACATTAGAAATAATGATGAGTAACCTCGACAATGTGGTATAATGGGGCGGGAGGTGATTTTTTGACCCACTTACTTGTAGTTGACGATGAAGTTTCTATCTTGGAATTGATTAAGAACAGTTTGGGGAAAGATGGATATTTGATAACAGTCTGTCAAAATGCGGATGATGTAGACATCAAAAAGCTGCATTTCTATGACCTCATTCTTTTGGATGTGATGATGCCTGGCACAGACGGGTTTGAGTTTTGCAAACAGATCAGGAATATGGTAGACTGCCCGATTCTCTTTCTGACCGCAAAGACATTAGAGGAAGATATATTGTTTGGATTGGGCATCGGTGCGGATGATTATATTACGAAACCTTTTCGTATTCAGGAGCTTCGCGCCCGTGTCGCGGCACATTTACGCAGAGAAAAAAGGGAGCATCACAGCACACTTTCATTTGAGCCTGATATAAGATTTGACCTTTCCGCAAAGGTACTGTATGTTTCAGAACAACCGGTTCCCCTTACCAAAAGCGAGTATTCAATCTGTGAATACCTTGCGAAAAACCGGGGACAGGTTTTTACAAAAGAACAAATCTATGAAGCCGTTTTCGGGTTTGATGGAATAGGCGATAACTCTACGATCTCAACGCATATAAAAAATATTCGTGCGAAATTGGAGCATTTCAAAATAAGTCCGATCAGCACCGTATGGGGGATAGGATATAAATGGGAGTGAAAAAGAAACCTACATTGAAAATATTGTTTCGCCAGTTTGCTATCTCCCTCATTGTCATGCTGGTAGCGGCAATTATTGTCCCTTTTGGTTTGGAGGGACTTGCTGTAAATGCTGGATTAGCTACAAGAGCAAATCTAAGTGAATTGCAGGTAAAAGAGATCATTCCAACGCTGACGATTGCCCCGGATATTACAAAGGTTGTGATTCCACAGGGATGCGGCTACTTAATTCTGGACAAGAACTTTAATGAGCTTTACAGCAATATGGACGATGATGAAAAAGAAATTGCCCTGCTGTACGCAAAGGGAGAATATATTGAATATGCTACGGGGAGGCAGTTTGCACTTGTTGTCCGGGAAAACGAATTTTGCGTTTTAAGGTATTATATTGGTTCTCAATTTACAGTGTCATGGCTACCGGAATATTTTCCATCTCCTGACACGCTTGCGTTTATCCTGATGGCTGTAAATTCGCTGCTGGTCATTATCATACTGACCGCCAGATTTGCTAAGAACCTGCGTACACAACTGACCCCGCTTTTTGAAGCAACTGCGGAGGTTTCAAAGCAAAACCTTGATTTTGAAGTAGGACACGCCAAAATCAAAGAGTTTGAAGATGTCCTTGCATCTTTTTCAGATATGAAAGATAATCTGAAAATTTCGTTAGAACGGCAATGGAAAACCGAACAGACACAGAAAGAGCAAATCGCCGCGCTTGCCCATGATTTGAAAACGCCTCTAACGGTTATTCAAGGAAATGCTGATTTACTCACAGAAACAAATCTTGATGATGAGCAACGATTATACGCTGGTTACGTCGTGGAAAGCTCCGGCCAGATGCAGTCATATATTCAAACCCTGATTGATATATCACGGGCGGCGGTTGGTTATCAGCTCCATATTGAAAGTATAGACTTGCCAGCGTTCATGCAGCACTTGTTCGGTTATATGGAATCACTATGCCGGACAAAAGAAATCCGGCTGCAAATGAATACTGTTTCACTCCCTCAAATGCTGAAATTTGATAGGGTGCTGATAGAACGTGCTATTATGAATGTTATCAGTAATGGGCTGGACTACTCCCCGCAAGGCGGAACGCTTTATGTGAATGTTCAGAGTAACAACGGTTTCGTGGAAATTTCAGTCACAGACGAGGGAACGGGGTTTTCTAAAGAGGCATTATGCCACGCACAGGAACGGTTCTATATGGGCGATCAAAGCCGCAATTCAAAGTTACACTTTGGTATGGGTCTATATATTACAAATTCGATTATGGAACAACATAATGGTCAGCTTATTTTAGAAAATTCAAAAGAAACCGGCGGCGCAAAGGTTACTATGAAACTTCCTTGCTGATTTTCCGATAGTGTAATGGACGTCTTTTATGTCCGTCCATTCTTTAACACCATTTTCACCACACCAAGCAATGCTGCAAACAAAACACCAGCAACCGGCCATACAATCCATGTAATATCCCAGCTCATCGTCCAGAAGCTCCATGCAAGGTAAATCGCTGTAGTCAAGCACCAATATACACCAGAAAACGTGTCAGTCTTTTTCTTAAACAGTTTTTCTTCTTTTGTATATTCTCCTTCCTGAAGAAGGGTATCGTAACTGCTTTTTACCATCCCAACACGAACCAACAGATTCACTCCTATTGCAAGTATGAATAGCAGTAATCCAACGGAAAGACCACAGTAATAGTCGGACGCTTCCATAGATTCGGCAATAATTGTCGGAATCACTGCCAGTATACAAAGCACTACCCCAACAGCTGTTCCTCTGATAAAAATTGGTTCATAGGAATCTTTTTTTTCTCGTACCATTCCAGATACACCATACTCTGTTTCAAAGCATTCTTTTTCAAAATGTTCCATATGTGATTCACTCATTCCATATGTAATAAACAAAAAGACGGCTGCCGCAACCATTCCAAGCAAAAAAACACATCCAAATACTGTTGCCAGAGATTCCGAAACATGAAATACGCTATCTTCTGCCATTGTCACAAGAACAATCAATAATATTGGACTTAAGATACACATACTTGTTGCGTTTGCCACTACTTTGGATCCATTTCTTTTCATGTCAAGAAATTCATTTGCATTCTCCATAGTTACTTTTTTCAACGGTTCTGCATAGCTTTCAGTACTTTCGTGATAGGTGATATTTTCTGCTTTCATTTCATCTTTTAATAGGTAATCTGTACTAACACCAAAAAGCTCCGACATCTGTAAAATTCTTTGCAAATCTGGAACAGCTCCTGCACTTTCCCACTTAGATACTGCCTGTCTGGATACGCCCAACTGATTGGCTAGTTCTTCCTGTGACCATCCATTCTTTTTTCTTTCCTCTGTAATCTTATCAGCTAAAATCATTTTTTCCTCCTTTTGCAGATTTTATGAGCTAAATATAACAGTTTTGCTGTTTGCATTCCACCATTTCAGGCTGTAAATCTGTCAACCAGAAGTTGCAAATCACAAAAGGATTCTATGAATCCCGATTTTTCAACAATACAAGCAGGAAATTATTTATCATCTGTATTTGTTTTATTGTTTTCCTTTTTCTTATAAGTCGAACCTAAGCAAAGAAATGCGGAACCAAGACTTAACCATATTATAGCCATAGTATTTTCATTTCCAGTCGTTAAGCCAATAGCTGAGGCTATCAAAAACAGAGCTGATACAACATAAAATAAGATTGATTTGTTTATTCCTTTTTTCATAAATAAGCATCTCCTGCAAACAATAATTTATTTTAATAAATATTTTTTAAACGCTTTATGATTATCAAAGTGGACTTCTCTAAAAAACAGAACTAACCAAATAATATAGGTTGGTATAGCCATATATGGGGTTAAAAAGCAGGATAATGTCGCTCCTGCTAACATTATAACAGTCCATATGAAGCACTGATTTCTTATATCACGAGAGATCTGAGCTTTATCATACATTGCCTGTTCTTCTTTAGGAAATGAATTAAATCCTGAAACAAATTTAGTTGCTTTTTCCTTAAAAATCGCAAATAACACACCTATAATTACAAATGGTATAACCAAAATTATACATGACCAAAATCCTATATTCATAATACATACCTCCTCTTAAAATACCAATTTCTCAGTTTCAAAAACTTGAATTTATTTGGAAGATTTTATTATCCATTCATCAAGAAATTTCATTTGTTCATCCGTATGAAACCAATGCTCTCCATTTTTCATAATAGAAAGTGTTGAATTAGTCCTCTGTACAAATTCAAATATCGTTCCATAAGCGGTAAGATTATCTTTTTCACCATACAAAATGTGCGTTGGGATTTCCCATATAATAGGATTTTCTCTTGCATAGCAAAGATAATCCCATGAAAGAGTCTCTCCAAAGGTTGTCTGAATTTCTTTTTTCTCTTTGAGTTCATCCTCTGTAACATTTGTCCAAATCATCATATCAGCAATAAGCCTTTCCATATCTACAACGGGCAAAATAAAATATGCTTTCTCTATTTGCTGATTTGATAAGGCATTGATAGCAAAATACGCTCCAATGCTATTGGCAATTACTTCAACAGTCTTGTAGTTTCTATAAATTGAATTAAAGAGTAATGGAAATTCTTCTTTTGCTTCCCATGGAAACTGTGCAGTATAGTCGAGACCAATCACATCACAATTACTAAAGAGCGGTTTGTAATGAATAGCTTCTTCAGCATTACCACCTTTTCCATGTATATAAATAACTGCTTTATCCACAATAGTTATCCTCCACAAATTTAAATTGTTACACTTAAAAAAGCGGAATTTCACCATCATAGTTTTCTGCTTTTTCCAATAGCGGTCCTTTAGCTCCCATCGTAAACGCGATGTCGCTACTGCGGATAGAGAGCAGCTCCATTCCGGGTCTCACCTTCAAAAAATCCATCATTTTCTTCGTAAGAAGAATTTGCCCCTCCTGTGAAATCTCTACCCAGCAGTAGGAACGCCCCTTGTATTTGATAAATTCGCCAGAACCTGCTGAGTAGTCAAGCAACGGTGGAGTATCGTCCAAAATGTGACCAAGTTTCGACGGATGCAAAAGGCCTTTCCGGGTGACGCAGAAGCCACCGGTAATCTTACTTCCGGTAAAAAGATATACTTTTCCTTCATCTGTAATGTGATATTCTTCCATTGCCTGCGGTGGAATCCGCAATGTTCCATCCGTCCGAATGAGTGATTTCCCGAAAATAAATTTTCCTCCCTTATTCATTTGTGGCATAAAAACACCTCCTGAAATTCCGATTTTAATGTCTCTATTATACCATAATGATACTATTATAAAAAAGGAAAAAGAGCTCCTTCGAGCTCTTTTGATTCAGTTCTGTAAACTTGAATTTATCGTCTTGTTCCATTCTTATCAAAATTCTTTTTTAATACTATTTCTGTTGGGAGAATAGATCCAATTAAAGGAATAAGTTGAACACCACAGATAATTCCTCCTATACTCCCAACACAATCTTCATTTTTTCCAATTACTAAAAGCATGAATATTACTGTTATCGGCAACATAACCATTCCACAGACATACCAGACTTTACCACAATATTTATGAGCAAATTCCCATGTGTCTTTGTTCTTCATAGACATCGAAGTCCGATATCCAAATACTGAATTTATTTCCTTTGGAGCCTTTTTCATAAAATATCTTCCAAAACCAATCATCGTAAATGGAAGAAGTAAATCCATAATCAACATAAAAATCCAAAACCCCATTAAGACTATATGCATAAGTTTTTGAAACTCCAAGAATTGCACACACATCATCCACATCCATATACATTTTTTCCTGCATCATACTCATACCGCTTTATCCTCCTTCAAATACTGCTCAACGTGTTCCAGACCATAGATCTTGTCCTCTACATAGCGGGTTGGCACCCGACCGAGAATCACATAATAGTTCTTGCTTGCCAGATCGGCATTCATTCTTTCCACCACCCGGTAAGCAAACGAAACTGATAATCCAAAGAGTTCTGCAATGTCTTCCACTGATAAATACATTTTTCTCTTACGCATGAAACCATTCCTTTCCCTCTTCCTGTGGAATCTCACAAGTATCTTCCACACCGTAGAAACGCTTCACAAAATACTTTGTCGGAACTTTTCCTCTAAGCGTCAGGTAGCCCTGTTCTTCCAGTTCCTTGTTCAGATTTCCGATGATCTCATAAGCCGATGTCTGTTTTACTTCCAGAAGTTCACATATATCGGCTGCCTTTAAAAATAATTTGTTCTGCATAATCAGTACCTCCTGTGTTTTGAATATTTATCTCTTCATATACTCTGTACTGGCAGATACAAAATCGGACATCATTTTCCGAAATTTATCAAATTTTCTTGTTTTTTAATTCTCCATCAGTGTGATTACTGTGTCATGGAGTTTAAGCTCATCGAAAATAAAGAACCTTTCTGTGGTATCTGTTTTCTAAATGCAGGCAACAAAAAAACAGTCTGCCTTGACGAAAATCACTTCAATCAAAACAAACTGTTCTTCATATTTACTCTAATTTTATTTTATGAGAATAACTGATTTCACGAAATTTGCAGGTGAATCTGGAATATAAACAAGAGAAAAAATAATTTTTAAACTCCATTTGGTCTTTTCGACATCCCGCAAATCCTTTATTTATGGGCTTTTCCGCGATTTTCAAGCTACTCAAACTCAATAGTTCCAGGTGGCTTAGAAGTTAAATCATACATTACTCTGTTAACTCCCTTAACCTCATTAATAATCCTATTCATTACCTTATTCAACACTTCATAAGGAATCTCTGATGCCTCAGCTGTCATAAAGTCGATTGTCTTAACAGCTCTTAATGCTACTGCATAATCATATGTTCTAAAATCTCCCATTACTCCAACACTTCGCATATTAGTTAATGCTGCAAAATACTGGTTGATTTCTCTGTCTAATCCAGCTTTGGCGATTTCTTCTCTGTAGATCGCGTCTGCGTCCTGAACGATTTTTACTTTTTCTTCTGTGACTTCTCCGATGATTCGAATTCCTAGTCCTGGTCCTGGGAATGGCTGGCGGAATACGAGTCTTTCTGGGATTCCTAACTGTAGTCCTGCCTGTCTTACTTCGTCTTTGAACAGGTCACGTAATGGTTCGATGATTTCTTTGAAATCTACGAAGTCTGGTAATCCTCCTACGTTGTGGTGGGATTTGATGACTGCTGATTCTCCACCTAATCCGCTTTCTACGACGTCTGGATAGATCGTTCCCTGTGCTAAGAAGTCTACTGCACCAATCTTCTTTGCTTCTTCTTCGAAGATTCTGATGAATTCTTCTCCGATAATCTTACGTTTTGCTTCAGGTTCTGTGACTCCTTTTAATTTGTCATAGTATCTCTGCTGTGCATTGACACGGATAAAGTTTAGATCAAACTGTCCATTTTCTCCAAATACGCCTTCTACCTCGTCTCCTTCGTCTTTACGTAATAATCCGTGGTCGACGAATACACATGTTAACTGTTTTCCAATGGCTCTTGATAATAATCCGGCTGCTACGGATGAATCTACTCCTCCTGATAAGGCAAGTAATACTTTTCCATCTCCGACTTTCTCGCGGATTTCTTTAATTGTGCTTTCTACGAAAGCATCCATCTTCCAATCTCCTGCACATCCGCAGACTCCTAATACGAAGTTGGAAAGCATTGTCTTTCCTTCGACTGTATGAAGTACTTCTGGATGGAACTGGATCGCATATAAGGATTTATCTGCATTCTCAGCTGTTGCAACTGGACAATCTGCTGTATGTGCAGAAATTTCAAATCCTGGAGCTACCTGTGAGATGTAGTCTGTATGGCTCATCCAACAGATTGTTTTTTCTGATACATTTTCAAATAACTTGGAATCTTTCTTGTCGATCAGCACTTCTGTTTTACCATATTCGCTGACTTCGGCTTTCTCTACTTTTCCTCCAAGGACATGTTGCATCAGCTGTGCTCCATAACATAATCCTAAAACTGGGATTCCAAGTTCGAATAATTCCTTGCTGTATGTTGGGGAATCTGGTTCGTAACAGCTGTTTGGTCCACCTGTTAAGATGATTCCCTTTGGATTCATTTCTTTGATTTTATCGATACCGATCTTGTAAGAATAAATCTCGCAGTATACATTGCACTCGCGAACGCGGCGTGCAACTAACTGGTTATACTGACCACCAAAATCGATGACGATCACTAATTCATTTTTCACTCGATTTCCTCCTGAGTTGCCTAGTGATGTGTTTCGTTTTATTCACCTTTTAACAGATCAACTTTGTCAAGTCTCTCCCAAGGAAGATCAAGGTCATTTCTTCCGAAATGTCCATATGCTGCTGTCTGTTTATAGATTGGCCTTCTTAAATCTAACATCTTGATGATTCCTGCTGGACGCAGATCAAAATGTTTACGGATCAGGTCTACCAATTCCTGATTGGATTTCTTTCCTGTTCCAAATGTATCAACCATGATAGATGTTGGCTCTGCTACACCGATTGCATAAGATAACTGAATCTCACATTTGTCAGCTAATCCGGCTGCTACAATGTTCTTCGCTACATAACGTGCTGCGTAAGCTGCAGAACGGTCTACTTTTGTACAGTCCTTTCCAGAGAAAGCTCCACCACCATGGCGTGCGTATCCACCGTATGTATCTACGATGATCTTTCTTCCTGTTAACCCTGCATCTCCGTGTGGTCCACCGATCACGAATCTTCCTGTTGGGTTAATGAAGAATTTTGTTTCATCATCAACCATATCTGCTGGAAGGATCTTATCAAATACTTCACGTTTGATATCTTCATGAATCTGCTCCTGAGTGATATCTGGATCATGCTGTGTAGATAACACAACTGCATCAAGACGACTTGGTTTTCCATCATCATATTCTACAGTTACCTGTGTTTTACCATCTGGTCTTAAATATGACAATGTTCCATCTTTTCTCACTTTTGTTAACTGTCTTGAAAGCTTATGTGCAAGAGAGATTGGGTATGGCATGTACTCTTCTGTTTCATTAGTAGCAAATCCAAACATCATTCCCTGATCTCCGGCTCCAATTGCGTCGATCTCTTCATCTGTCATGTTATTCTCTTTTGCTTCTAGTGCTTTGTCTACACCCATGGCAATGTCACTGGACTGTTCATCAATTGTTGTAATAACACCGCATGTATCAGCGTCAAATCCATATTTACCTCTTGTATATCCAATCTCACGAACAGTATCGCGGACAATTTTCTGAATATCTACATATGCTTTTGTAGATATCTCTCCCATGACCATAACGATTCCTGTTGTTGTGCAAGTCTCACATGCAACACGGCTCATTGGATCCTGTTCTAAAAGTGCATCTAAGATTGCATCAGAAATCTGATCACAGATTTTATCTGGATGTCCTTCTGTCACGGACTCTGATGTGAATAATACTTTATCCATTCTATTATCCTTTCTTAAAATATATCTGTTATTTGTAAAATATCATGAAAAGACCCGAAGGATTCCGGGCCTTTATTTACCTCTTTAACACGACCGGTGCATTCTTACTCCGGATAACTTCGATCTGTGTTATCTTACCATTCTTTACCTTGGCTACACGAAGTGCTCCTCCTTCAAAGAAATAACACTGACCTACCTGAAAATTCCCACTCTCTGTTCCAATTCGTTTCTCAAGTAATTCTCCCAATGTCTGATGCTGTGTTTCTTTTGGAATTTCCACATGAACCAGTTCATTGACACTTGAAATTCTCTGAGTTGGCAAAAATACTGTCTTATCTATATCATCAAACTTTCCAAAAAAGAATTTCTTGATCGCAAATAAAATCGCGATCGCTAAAACTACTATAAGATTCTGCTGTGGGCTCGTATGTTCCACGATCATCTGCCTTGCAATGGCAAACATCATAACTTCTACTAACGTATCTGGGGTATGTTTACAAAGCATCTTTACAAACTCGATACAAATGACGAGATTAAACGCTACACCAACAAATTTATAAATATCTCTGGATGTTGGGTAATTCATCATTAATTGTACCACATCTTTTACCAGATAGATTGTTCCTCCGATGACTGCGATCATAATGATCGCTGATATAAATAATTCTATCCACTTGGATACTTTGAACACTTCGTTTTTCAGGTATTGTCTCATTCAGGCAATTCTCCTTTTATCCTATCTTTAACTTAAACTTTGCAACTTCTTTTTCATTGTTAACCAACTGAATCTCTCCACCCAATTGTTTAAGCTTCTGTTCAAACTGTTCGTATCCACGATAAATATATCCAATATCGCTGACGGTTGTAAATCCTTTTGCAGATAATCCTGCAATGACAAGGGCTGCTCCAGCTCTTAAGTCTGGGGCGTGTACGTCAGCTCCTGTAAATCCCTCAACTCCGCTGATGATCGCAGTTCTTCCATCGACCTGAATGGTTGCTCCCATCTTTGTCAGTTCATCCACATAGCGAAAACGATTTTCAAAAATACTCTCTGAAATCACACTTGTTCCATTGGATAATGCAAGTGTTACCGCCATCTGTGGCTGCATATCCGTTGGGAATCCAGGATATGGTAATGTCTTAATGTTTGTAGATTCCAGACGTTTTGTCGCTGATACACGTACTGCGTCATCGAATTCTACAACTTCTGCTCCAATTTCGATTAATTTTGCAGAAATTGCTTCTAAATGCTTTGGAATAACATTCTTGATCATAATGTCACCCTTTGTTGCGACTGCTGCTGTCATAAATGTTCCAGCTTCGATCTGGTCTGGAATGATGGAGTACTGACAATCTCCAAACTTCTCAACACCCTTGATACGGATGACATCAGTTCCTGCTCCACGGATCTTTGCTCCCATACTGTTTAAGAAATTCGCTACATCAACGACATGTGGCTCTTTTGCTGCATTCTCGATGATCGTATTTCCCTTAGCAAGCGATGCTGCCATCATAACATTGATCGTCGCTCCTACAGAAACAACGTCCATGTAAATATGGGCTCCCTTTAATTCCTCTGCTGTTGCACTGATCATACCATTCTCAATCTCAATCTGAGCTCCCAGCATCTTAAATCCTTTGATATGCTGGTCGATCGGACGGCTTCCGATCTCACATCCACCTGGAAGTGCAACTCTTGCTCTCTTGTATTTACCAAGTAAAGCACCGATCAAATAGTAAGAAGCTCTGATCTTACGGATGAATTCATTGTCTACATCACACTCTGGATGAATTCCTTTTCCGCTGATCGTTACTTCGTGTTTTCCTGTTCTGTCTACATCTGCTCCAATTTCCTGCATCGCCTGAAGTAAAACATTGATATCTCTTACATCTGGCATATTATCTATCATACATTTTCCGTCTGTCATTACTGCCGCAGCTAAAACAGGCAGTGCTGCATTCTTCGCACCGCCAATTACTACTTCTCCTACTAATGGGTTACCACCTTTAATGATATACTGTTCCATGATACACCTCAATTATCTCTATCTATCTATATTATTAAACCTAATTTCTATCTTTCGGTAATTATTTAAAATCATACAGATTATATTATAGCATACTATTAGAGGTTTTCCAACACTTTTTCTAAGGAGTTCCCGATGGATAATTTATCCAGTTTTACTGTGATATCTGCGTATTTTTCATAATATGGAATTCTTTCATTATACAGGTCACGTAATGTCTGACCTTTTTCTAGTACTACCCCCCTTGCTTTGAGGTTCCCAAGGCGGCGTTTTACTGTCTGGTAATCTAGTTTTAAATAAATTATAGTCCCGATTTCTTTAAAATGTCTCATTGCTTTATCACTGTAAACAGCACTTCCTCCAGGTGCGATCACGGATTTATTTACATCGATCGAAGCATTGACGTCTTCTTCCAATTGTTTGAATCCGTCATTCCCGATTCTTGCGATGATCTCTTTTAGCAAACCACCTCCTTTTTGCTGAATCACAAGATCTGTGTCCACAAAATCATAACCCAGGGCTTTGGCAAGAAGTACTCCGATCGTACTCTTTCCAGAACCTGGCATCCCGATCAATATGTAGTTATTATTTTTTTCTGCCATTTGGTTTCTTCCTTTTCTTTTTCTTTCTTACTGAGTAGCCAAAGGTTCCTAATTTCTTTCCTGTTTCATAATATCCGCCATGTGAATAGATCAACGGATTCGTTTTTTCCAGTGCAAAGCGTCCGTTGTCTTCCATATAATCATCATCTACCATAACATTGACAACTTTCGCCATAAACATATGATGTGAGCCAAGTGGTACGATCTTCTCTACTTTACATTCGATATTTACCGGACTTTCTGCGATGATCGGTGCATCCACAACCTGTGCTTCTTCTTTTGTCAGTCTTGCTTCTTTGAATTTATCAACATCTCTTCCTGAACGTACTCCGCAGAAATCCGTTGCTCTTGTTAACTGTTTTGTTGTCAGGTTGATCACAAATTCTCCACTATTCTTGATCATTTCATAAGAATGTCTCTCTGGGCGGACAGAAATGTACGTCATTGGCGGATTCGTACAGATCGTCCCTGTCCATGCGATCGTAATGATGTTATCCTGACCTTTATCTCTGCAAGTCACCATAACTGCTGGCAAAGGATAGATCATATTTCCAGGTTTCCATGAAGTTTTTGCCATATTTCTCTCCTAGAGTGCCTTTTTAATATCCTGTCTTAATTGTTCCATATCGATATCTTCTGTGGAATGTTCTTTCCATCCGATCGTCACGTCATCCCCTTCATATCTTGGGATCAAATGCATATGGAAATGATATACTGTCTGACCTGCGATCAGTCCGTTGTTCTGTAAAACATTTAATCCATCACAGTGAAGCACTTCTTTTAATGCTCTCGCAACAACTGTTGCTAACTGGAATAATTTTCCTGCTGTGATCGCATCAATCTCATAGATATCTTTAAAATGTTCTTTCGGAATGATCAGTACATGCCCTTTGGATGCTGGTGCAATATCCATGATCACTTTAAACTCAGAGTTTTCATAAATTGTGTTTGATGGAATCTCTCCACCTGCGATCTTACAAAAAATACAATCTTCTTTCTTCATATTATATATCTTCCTTCCTGTGTGTTCTTATTTTGAGAGTTTACATATTACTCTGTTTAGATGTATTTTATCCCATTTACTATTGTTTTTCAAGAAAAGACCTCTGATCAATTATGCTTTTGACACTTATATCATATTATTCCATTCTCACAAAAAATGTGTATTTTGTTCACAATTTGGACACATTTTTATGTGATAATAAAAATCGTAAAGTAGTTAATACTTTCAAATCCTACCCCTCTTGAGGATGAAAATCCTCTCCTTATTGTTTTAAAAGAGAGAACCGACCTAGCTAGTCGGTTCTTTCTTTTTGTTTTATGATTATATAATGTAAAAAGAAGCCTTGACTTAAGTTTTATGTCGTTGATCAACATTTTTCTTTAGCCAAAGCTTCTTTTTTATTTTTATATTTCGGTACGTCCTTCTAATGCTCGAAGTAACGTTACTTCATCTATATATTCCAGATCTCCTCCAACCGGAACTCCGCTTGCGATCTTACTGACTTTGATGCCTGTTGGTTTGACAAGTTTGCTGATATACATCGCTGTTGTCTCACCTTCCAGACTGGAGTTTGTTGCTATGATCAATTCTTTGACATCTCCCTGCAATCTCGCCATCAGCTCTTTCAGACGAATATCATCTGGACCAATTCCAAGCATCGGAGAAATTGCTCCATGTAAAACATGATAGACACCTTCGTATTTTCCTGTCTTCTCATACGCCATTAAGTCCCTCGTGTTCTCAACGACCATGATCGTGCTGTGATCACGTTTGTCACTCGCACAGATCGGACAGATCTCATTGTCTGTCAGTGTACAACATTCTTTGCAATAATGTACATTAGTCTTTGCGGAAATGATCGTATCTGACAATTTCTGCACCTGATCCTGTGGCATATTGATAATGTGAAATGCCAGTCTTCCTGCGGATTTAGGTCCAATTCCGGGGAGTTTCCCAAGTTCTTCGATCAACTGTGTGATCTGATTACTGTAATAATCCATAGTCTCTCACTCTATCTAGAATGGGAATCCTCCACCCATTCCTCCTAATCCACCAGTGACTTTTCCCATCTTCTCCTGAGAATCTTCTTCCATCTTACGAAGTGCTTCATTTGTAGCAGCTACGATCAGATCTTCTAACATTTCAACGTCATCTGGATCTACAACTTCTTCTTCTAAATGTACAGAAACTACTTCTTTTTTACCAGATACAACAACTTTTACGACTCCACCGCCTGCTGTTGCTTCATATGTGGATTCTTCTAACGCTTTTGTTGTTTCCTCCATCTGTTTCTGCATCTTCTGTGCCTGTTTCATCAGCTGATTCATATTTCCACCCATACCTGGAAATCCACCACTTCTTTTTGCCATTGTTCATTCCTCCTGAAAATTCATTTTTATAAGTTTCATTTTAATCTTCTATTTTTACATCCATATGAATGCAGTCTAAATTGATCATATCACTGTCATCATTATCTGTATTCATCACACTAACTTCCAGTTCGACATCTCTGCCAGACTGTCTTGATAATTCCTGCTTAAGCTGTTCAATACGCTCTGGTTCCTCTAAGAAATATCCACTTTCCACGTTCATTTCTTTTGGGAACAGTACTCTTAACGCAGTTCCTTCTTCGTTGACCGAAAGTGTTGCTCTCTGTAAACAATACTTCATCTGTGGTGACAGATTGCGTTTGACATCTCTCCAGTGATTCACAAGTTCTATAAGTTCCTCAACTTTTGCTGGTGGAAACTTCTCATTTAACTGTTCGACAGGATCTTGTTCTGATTTTACTTCCTGTTGCAGTGCTATTTGATTTTGTCCCGCTTGTGCCGCCTGCTGTACTGGGATTCCTGACTGTAGCAACTGTTCTAACTGCTGTTCTAACTGTCTCACCCTGTCGGCCAGACTGTTTGTGTCTGCTTCCATCTGTGGCCTGCACATCTTCATCATCTCAACTTCCACAAGGACTCTCTTGGATGTCGCATAACGTATACGCTCTAACAATTCGGATAAGATTCTGATGTAACGGATCAGTGTGTTTTCTTCCACCTGCTGTGCTTTCTCCTGCAGCAATTTCAACTGATCTGTTGATACTTCCAATGCCTCCTCTGCAGCATTTCCTTGACCGACTAAGAGCAGATTCCTTAAATACCATAGGAAATCTGTAATAAATTGTGACCATTCTCTTCCCTGTCTCGCCACATCTTCCAGAAGATCCATCACGCCATTGATATCCTGCGAAAGAATCATATCCAACAGATCACTGTACACTTGAATATCAACAGTTCCCAGCACCTCCAGAACATTATCATATGTTAATTTCTCACCGAGATAAAATGCAATACACTGATCTAGCAAACTCAACGCATCACGCATGGAACCGTCTGCCATTCGTGCCACATATTCCAACGCCTTATCTTCTGTATCAACATGTTCTTGTTCCATCAGATCTGATAGCTGCTTCTTGATCGTTGCTGCCGTGATACGATGAAAATCATATCTCTGACATCTGGATAAGATCGTGATCGGTATCTTGTGAACTTCTGTTGTCGCAAGAATAAATATAACATATTCTGGCGGCTCTTCCAGTGTCTTTAACAATGCATTAAAAGCACCTATAGACAACATATGCACCTCGTCGATGATATAAACTTTGTACTTTCCTGTTGCAGGTGAATACTGTACCTGTTCCTTGATCTCTCGGATATTATCAACACCATTATTGGATGCTGCATCGATCTCGATCACATTCATGGAACTTCCTTCTGCGATTGCTTTGCAAACTTCACATTCTCCACATGGTTCCCCATCGACTGGATGTTCACAGTTTACTGCTTTCGCAAGGATCTTGGCTACTGTTGTCTTACCAGTACCTCTTGTCCCACAAAACAGATATGCATGACCAATCCGCCCAGTCCTCATCTGATTCTCAAGCGTCTTCACAATATGATCCTGACCTTTTACTTCACTGAAACGTGTTGGCCGGAACTTTCTATATAAAGCCATGTAAGACATATCATATGCCCCTTTCTATTTTGAAATATGACATATAGCCATACTTCATTATATTTTACCATGAGTATCTATCTTTTTTCAATGATTGTTTTTTGACAGAAAACATCGAACTTTTTTGAACGCTTTTTCTTGCCCTTAATCTTATTTTTTCCGATAATAAAAGAGGAAATTTAATTACAAGAGGAGCCAACAATGAACGATTTACAAGAACTTTCTACGTTTTCACATGAGATAAACAATTCTCTGACTCTCATCTACGGACAGATTCAGTGCATTGAAAAAACATATGATACACTCACCGGAAATGACCATTGGAACCGTATGAAAGATGATTTTTCTTCTTTATTTGATTTCATTCATCAGTTTCTGGCACCAGCAGAAGAATCTTCTGCCGTCATGGAACCACTCGACCTGATCAGCGTGATCAGTGAAATCCGTTCTTCCTGGTCTTATTATCTCCATAAAGAACAGATTCGCTTCTTTATTCAGGCAGACCCCGGAACCGCTTTTTATGTTTACGGTGCAAGATCAAAACTTTTTCAGTTATTTCATAATCTGATCTCCAATGCCGTCAAAGCGATCCAACAAAAAAAGGAGACCTGCCGATCTCCTTATATTACACATATTACAGTCCACTTAAGCAAAGAACAGGGACATATTGTATTAAATTTATCCGATACTGGAATCGGAATGACCACAGAACAGCAATCGAGAGCTTTCTACCGTGGTGTATCCTTCCATCCCGGCGGAAACGGAATTGGATTATCCGTTGTACAAAATATTGCTCGCGATCTTCATATTAAGATCCATATTGATTCTGCACCGAATCAGGGAACAACTTTCACACTGATCTTCCCTGCTTATGAGCAGCAATTAAGCTGCCCAACACGTACAGAAGCATTGACAAAATAAATCCAGAAATACATCCTCCGATATGAGCTGCATTGTCGGTTGTTCCACTCTGGAATCCATGATACAGGCTTCCTGCGATCATTAGAAAGATTCCAAATCCATCGAATCTCTGTCGTTGTTCTTTGCAGAATAAAAATATTGCTGCAAGAGCACCGACTAATCCAAATATCGCACCAGAAGCTCCTGCCGACAACACATCTTGCCCTATCATGCTGTAATATGCTACAGAAATGATACTTCCGGCAATGCCTGCTCCGGTATAAAGAATGACATACCGCACACTTCCGATCACTTTCTCCAAAGAAGATCCAAGGATCAAAAAAACTGCCATATTATTAAAGAAATGATCCCATCCAAAATGCAGATAATTCGACGTAAAAAGTCTATAATATTCATGCAGTTTCTTTACCATATACGCATTACACGCAAATGAATCATAGATCTTGTCTCCATAAATTTCTGTCAGAATAAAACAGATTAAATTAGCTGTAAAAATCAGAAGGGTTGCTTTATATTGATAGAGCGATCTCCAGAAATCCTTGACGCTTTTATTATCTTTCACTTCTATTTCCGATCCTTGCCCTGCTTGACTTACCTGATTCTGTGCTAATACTATGGATAATGGTCCATACAGATCATCGAACTGATCCTTTGGATCAAGAAATACTGGTTTATCATCCTGCGATAAGATAAGCGTCAACACAGCACAATCCATACCAAACAGCTGTCTTGCATGGTCTTCCAAATGATATAGATCTTCTTCTAAAATACTACTTCCATCCGGGTTCTTATCAAATATCACGAACACACATTTATTTCTTCCATTGATATTCTTTACATAATATGGCCCTGTTTCGGTATCATTTTTCATATATCCATGAATCCTTAACAATTCTATGATTTTCTGATACATAATTTCCTCCGCTTTGATTTATGTATCTACTATTATAACACAGAGGCTAGTCTTGTTTAAAATAAAACTCCTCAAGTCCGATCTTTATGCAATCTCCTTCTTTTAATACTGCTTTTTTATTCTTTTTCCCATTTAATTTTACACCATTGATCTTTATACCATTTGTCGAATCGAGATCTTCACAACATACATTTCCATCTTCTTTATAAAATCTTATATGTCTCCGACTGATCCCAGTTCCTTCTAATTGATGATCTGTTCCTTGTGTGGACCTTCCAATAACAAATCCATCGTCATCTAATACAATTTCTTTTTGTTCTGGATTCTTCGGAACCAGTCTTCCAATCGGTTCTTCCAGTAAAAGAACCGTCCTGTCATCCTCATCCTCTAACAGAATTGTTTTCTCATCCAATAATTCTGCAGCATTTTCTGTTTTCTGCCAAGAATCCACAAAGGTTTTTGGATTTTTGTTCTTTTTCCACAATTTATAACATCCATACACACTGACACCAAGACCTGCGATCGAAACTAGTGATCCGATCAAAAACAAATAATAAAATCCATATTCAAATATTTTTAATACAAAATAAACAATTCCCAATATGCTGCAAAAACAACCAACAACACTTATTATTTTCCCGATCAGAATTAAAATTCTTTTTGGTGTTTTTTCATAAATTTTGATTTCATCTTTTTCAGGAGAATCTTTCTCATCTCTTATAAGATCCGATAGATTCTCCTGCATATTTTGTGCTGATTTTGATTCTTCATTTTTTATTTTTTCTCTTAAAATTTCACTATTCATTTTCTCTGACCGAACTTCCAGATAATCTTTCATCTGCTCCATATTCGGTTTTTCTTTAATAAGAAAGCTGTGAAATTCATAATAAAAACGAACCCTCTTTTTATCATCTCCAGAAATATACTCGATACATTCTTCTATAAAATCACGAAGCTGCTCATCAATCTTTTTTTCATACTCCGGCAGATAACAAAGAACTGGTCGATTTTCTTTATCCAGAAACATAGATTCCAAATCTAATTTTAAATGATCCAGCTCTAACAAATAGGAGACTACCTGTTCAAAAACTTCCAAAAGATACGCAAAAAACAATTTCGGTTCTAGCATAGAAATCCTGTCTTTTAACTTTGTGTAAATACCTGTTTCATAATAATAATATTCTTCTCCATCTTCGATCCGGAATTCACATGGAAGAAGACACGGAAGTGTATGATTGTAAAGAATATTTTTTTCATATGTTAATTTCTGTTCTTTTTTAACAACATAATAACTGGAAAAACCTTCTCTAATCCATTGCTCCTTCAAGTGCATTCCACCTCCTGATCTGATCGATCTCAAAATCTCCCTGTGCCTGGTCATTTCCTTCATATTCAAACAAACAGATTCCAAACATACTTAAGAAATCACCTGCCACAACTGCTGATCTTGTCTTTATTTTTGCTGAAACTCTAAGCGGTGTTGTCGATACTCTAACCGAACTGACTTCTGCCATAAACAGATGCCTTCGCAATTGTTCTTTCATCTCTTTTTCAGCTTTTGTATTTCCTGACTTGTTTGACGATATCACATTTCCAGTGATCAGCTTTTGATTTACTTTCTGATACGACAACTTTCCCGTATCATACTCTGCCCCTGTAATTTTAACATCTGCCGCTTTCTGCACTGCTTCTTCCATAATTCCTTGTGCGATCCCACAATTCATAAAATAAAACAGATAGCTAAAAAACATCCATAGCACCATCAAAATGATCGGAAGCAGCGCACTGATTTCAACCGTCATGTATCCCCCTGTTTTGCGCATCTCGTGCATGGCCTCATCCCCTTTAATGTACTTAGATCTACTTGTTTGACTGTTCTTTTTAACCCGCTGCAGCCAAGATCCGTGTGATAAGATTCCCCTTCTTTTGCGATATATACACAGGAAAAATCACCTTTTTCATGCTTGGTGCATTTATCACATGGCTTGTATTGTGTCCGCTTGTTTCTGTATTTTTCTACATCTTCGTCAACAGAAATATCCAATGACAGATGTGTACAAGAGAGATCTTTATGATACACCGCTTCATGCGGCGTGATATAGACATAGCCTTTTTTTAATTCATCTCCGTCTGGTACATATCCTGTCATGGATTTTTGCCTTACACTTTGCTCATAAGATGCTATATGTGTTGATAAAAACGGCATTGTTTTGCGAATATAATAACGCACAGATACGATATATTCCCCTTTAGAGGTCAATGTCAGTCTACACGCCGCTGCCGCTCCTGCACTTCCTCCGATCAAAGCCGAATGGTCTAAAAACTTACGGTTTACCGCTGCCAGAAAAGCTGCCTTGGCACTAAATCCTGATAAGTCACTTCCAGATTTTTTCTTCTGCCTGATGCGATATTCATTAACTGCAGCCCTCTTTGCTGCCTCACAAGCACCATGAGAAATCTGTTGGTGGATCATCAAAATCTCTCCTGCACTTGTAAGCATCAAAAGAACGATCAAAAAAATGGGGACGATCAGACTCGCTTCCAATGTCATTGCACCTTCCTCATTTCCAGAAAGATCTGAGGCAAAGGAAGATGCTCTCTTGGATTTTTTTACGACGATCTTGTTGTTATTGTTATCATTTTGAACCGGATTCACCTTTGAGAAATGTTTTTGACAAGAGAACATCTTTCTCTGCCCCCTTTCTTTCATTTTGATCATTTAAATTTTAATACGTTGCATATCGAGACATTTTAAGATCTGTATATGTTGCGAATGGCAAGATCATTCCACCAAATCCGAGTTTTTTCAACTTCAGATTCTGCGTGATCTTGTAAGAAGAAATGCATTGATCCAATTTAAAATCTGACACTTTTCTTCGGATATTTTGTTCCATCAGATCCATCATTCGGAAATATTTTTGACGTTTATCTTTTTGTGATATCAACAGTAATAACAAATAATCCTCGTATGACATTCCCTGTTTCACAGGTTTTCTCTTGCAATTTAACGTTGCCAATCCTGCAAAAGAAAGCTGCCAGTCTGAAGATGTTTTTACTGCTGGGATTTTTTTACCATCTGCAAGATTTCTTACATCGATCACTGATTCCCCATAAGCAAGTGCTAATAATAACAGATTCTTTGCAACCGCAACTGCTGGTGGAAATCCTGTAACTCCAAGAATTGACGCTGCTAACAATGCTGCTTCTTTTTCTTTGGCTGGATCTTGATATACACAAACTGCATTCATCACAAATCTAAGTGCGATCATCCTCCAGAAAACCATTCCAAGATTCTCTTTTTCCGAATCTTTCCCTGCGATCAAGTATTCAATCTCATATTTAATCCCGTCTTTTTTTGTTGTATCTGTCAGAAAATGAAAATATTTTGTTGCATATAAAACTACCGGTAATTCACTTGCAAAGGAATCCTTTGATGCTGTTTTTTCGAATTCATCTAATTCTTTTTCCACATCTTTTCGGTTCATAAAATTCCATGCACTCTGCTTTGTTGTGTCTTTTTTGCCATAGACAATATTAATTGGAAGATCTGACACTTTTTTCTCTCCCATGATCAATGGGACCGAGCCTTCTTTTAACAATTTCATAAATCCTTTTCTCGGATCTTTTTTTACTGGTTCTGATGTTAGTGTTTTTTCATTTTCCGTTTCTTCTGCTTCTTCTTCCTCTTTTTGAATCTGATCCTTAATTCCTGAGAACTCATTTTTCTGGTCTTCTCCAGCCCTAATCTTTTTGGTCAAATTTTTCAAAATATCCCCTGCTGCTTCATATTGCATCTGCTGCCGAATCTGATATTTTAAAACTTCTCCTTTTTGTGCCGACAGATCAAGTATATCTGAAATTTTTGTACTTCCTGTTTGAAAGCGAAAAGGATCTCCATTCTGATCCAGACTTTCTTTCATGCGGTCTGAAAAATCTGTTTCGATCTTCTTGTGATATCTTGGATCCATCGCATAAATATGATACATATCCGCAAGCTCTTTCTGATAATTTCCTTTTGTATGAGAAAGCCCAGACATATAAATACCCATCGCCTTTCCCCTCGCTGTATACATATAGATTCCTTCCACACATACGCTGATCAACAGTAAAAAAACAAGAAATAACATTGCAAGAAATGCACTCATACTACCTTGCTCATCCCGGATCATTTGACTTGTCCTGTTTTACTGGTGATCGTTTTAAAAATGCTATCAACGACTTTCTTGATCTGCGTCTGGAAAATAATGACGAGTCCGATCAAAACTACAATGATCAAAATCACCTCAACAACACCCATTCCTGATTCATCTTTAAAAAAATGCTTTAGAAAATTTCTCATATGTTTTACCCCCTGACCTTTTATGAAAATGTAGATAGTGCTGGAAACATCAATAATACTAAAATAACAACCAACATTACCATCATCGGTGCGAGCAGTTTTGTGCTTGCTTGTTCTCCTTTCCTTTTTGCATGTTCTTTTTTCTCAAAAAAAGCTCCTTCTTCCTCTTCTTTTAACCTTAGAAACAGATCCGTTGAACCTCTTGTAATACTCTGTACGAGCAGAACAGATAATTTTTGATAAGAAGACAACCCAATCTTTTTGCCCATCTCACCAAATGCTTTTGTCTGTGGAACTCCAAATGAAATCTGTCTGCATGTTTTTTTGATCTGTTCATATACGAAGATTTCTTTTTTGTTTCCTCTTCTTTGTTCTTTCTCGTATTCCGTCGCTACTGCTTCCAATGCAGCCACCACACTCATTCCTGTCCCCAGAAATAAGATCAAATGTTCTATGATCTGTGGATACTCCTCCATAGATTGTTCCAATGTCTGTATTCTTTGTTCCTTGTATTTTTCATTTTCGTGATACCAGAAAAATATGATCACTGCAATCCCCAGAAATAAAATTGCAGGAATCTGACTTTCATTTTCCGCAGGTAAAAGTCTGCCCTGCCGGATCACATCTGGAAGATAAAACTGCTCCTTCGTAATATGTTTTTCTTCCAGTTTCTTAAGATCCGCAATGATCTTTTGTTTTTCTGATACCTTTTTCCCTGAATTTCCAGGAACTACACAGACAGGAATCTTTAAGATCCTTACTTCTCCTTGACATTCCATCCTTGCATCAAGATTCAACAGATAGTCTTTTTTGACATTCTTCGAAAACACATTGCCTTCTTCATCGATGACTGTAGGATCATCACTCTGCCATTGTACCGCAATATTTTCCCCAGGTATCTTTACTGGCATTTCAAGATTTCGTTCCACTTCATTTAATGATTTGTTTTTCGCCACAAGATGTTTCCTTAAATAAGCTTCTCCTCTGTCAAATGCCTGCGTGATCTGGGCTTTTGTATATCCTTTTGGATGAATTTCCAAGGTGTAAATATCATCATCGCTTTTTGTTTTAATACGAATCTGTTGCTCTGTAACTTCGCCGCCCGTTTCATCTCTCGTGATCAGAATTCTACGGTCCTGACTGAAATAAAAGATTATGGTCAGAAAAAGAACGATAAGAAAAATAATAGTCGCCACGCTTATGATCTTCACCTGTTCATACAGACTCTTCCTTACTTTCTCATCTAATTGTTTCTTTGTTCCTATGAAACAGGATCCTATCTCTGCTTTTCTTTTTTCTTTGAGTTCTTCTGGAAGTTTTTCCACGATCTTATTAATCCATTGAAACTTAAATTTCAATCTCAGTCACCCTCTCTGCCCATATATCTGCGATCCACAGACATAAAAGAGAAATCACTGCGACTAAAACTCCGGCAAAACTCTCATACAGTATGTCGAAATATCCAGGATTTGCAATCCTTACATAAAGGAGAATAAAATATGGCATGACAGACATGATCTTTTTCTCCATTTGTTTTGCCGCGATCATCGTGTGAATCTCTTCTTTTGTCTGGATTGCCTGACTTAAATGTTCTATCGTATTTTCCGTGATCTCAATCAGATTCCCACCACTTTTTTTCGCAATTGATATGACCTGTGCAAACTGATAAAATTCTTCCAGACCTACATGTTCCGCCATATCAAAGAGCAGATTATCCACAGGTTCGTTCATTTTGAGCTTGTTTATCAACAATTGAAGTTCTTTTGCCAACAAACTGTGTTCTTCATACATCTCCAGATCATTTTTTGCTGTTTTCAATGCATTTTCAATAGAGTATCCTGCAGATAAACTATTTCCAATAGAAATCATCATTTCACGGAATTCCTTTCGCAGCTTTTCCTTCTCCCGATGCACCTTATGAATTCTTTGTTGTTTCATAAAAACAAACAAATATGGAATCAAAAGAATCGCAAATGCAATTCGGTCAAAAAACAGCCATGCGATCATCACGATATAGCAAATTCCCTTAACCAACTCTTGCTTCTCATATTTCCACAGGCTGATCTCTTGCTTTAAAAGATTCCATAAGTTTCTGATATGCTTCATACTGACCATACTCCTTTAACTTCTTCTGATCACATAATTCTGATCTCATTGTAAGTTCATCATCTTCATTCATCTCAAACAACGGATGTAATGCTACCTGACTCGCCGCCATACCAGTAATCTCTGAAATCTCCATCAGTTTTCGACTTCCATCAAAGCTTCTTCCAAGATGAATGATCACATCGATTGCAGATGCCATCTGCCCACGGATCGCTTCTACTGGCATATCGACTCCCATCAAGACCATCGTTTCGATTCGCTTAAGCATATCTTTACAGCTGTTCGCATGTCCTGTCGAGATGCTTCCATCGTGGCCTGTATTCATTGCATTTAACATAGACAAGGCTTCTTCGCCTCGCACTTCTCCGACGATGATCCGGTCTGGCCGTGAACGTAATGCCGCTTTGATCAGTTCTTTCATATCGACCTGATTTTCCCCCGCTGCATTCGCATTCCTCATCTCTAACCGGACCAGATTATCAATCCCATTAAGTTTCAATTCTGCGGAATCCTCAATTGTTATGATCCTCTCATCTTTCGGAATACAATTTGACATTCCATTGAGCAACGTCGTCTTCCCGCTGCCTGTTCCCCCCGAGATAAAAATGTTATAGCGCGCCCTTACAAGAATCTTCAAAAACTTCGCAATTTCTTCCGAAAATGCTTCTCGTTCACAAAGCCATGCTAATGTCATCGGTTCCTTTGCAAACTTTCGGATCGTCATCGTTGCCCCATCGATCGATATCGGCGGCAAAATGATATTTACTCTCGAACCATCGTTAAGTCTCGCATCCACAATTGGATTTCGTTCATTCACCATACGGTTCGCTCCTGATGCAACCTGCTGAATTACCTGATATAATTTTTCATTATCCGAAAAATGCCCAGGATATCGGTGCAGTTTTCCTTGCCGCTCAATAAAAATATTTTTATAGCCATTGATCATGATCTCCGTCACAGAATCATCTTCTAACAGATCTTGCAGAATATCCAATCTTCGAAGAGCATAAAAAACTTCCTGATTCAAGCGAATCTTGTCAGACAAAAGCAACGGATATTCTTCTGATATTTTCATGATCTCTTCCTGAATCACACCTTTTAAATGTTCGTCAGAAATCTCCTGTGAAAAATTCAATTTCTCCATTACTCTTTGTTTCAGCAATTCCTTCAAGGCCACTGCCCCCTTCCTCCTTTGTTCTTCCGGCTCTCAAGCATCACTTCTTCCCAGTTTGTCAATTTCCATACTCCATGTTTTCTCATCTGTTTTTGAAACTTCTTATATTCCATACACCCCAGATCTTGCCGCATAAGAGGCAGAAAAATCCGGTCAAACAACCCAAAGAACTTAAGATCTGGCGGTGATGCGATGCCAATATCAAAAATAATATAAATTCCTGCTTCTCTTAATTTCTCAAAAAACCACTCATAATCCTGCATGGATAATTCCCGATAATCCAGATAACATGAAGCTCCCGCAAATCCCACACAACCATCAAACTTCTTCTGATGTTTCATAAAATATTCTATAATATCTTCTTTATGTTCTTTGATATAAAACAACAAAAGATCATCTGTCTCATCTTCTTCAAAGTGTCCATATGGCTGCATTCCAAAATAAATCCATCCATTCGAAGCTGCCATATTCCTTGCAAACGCTGATATCTCCAGTCTTGGAATCGGAGAATAGACTCCTAAGATCCGTTCATTTTCAATCTGAGGGCTTACATTCAGGCAATGATAGATCCCCGCTGCGATCTCTTTTGCACTCTGGCAATACATCCCACCCATAGATTCATTTGCTCCAATTCGGCAAACCGGAAAATCTCCATGATAATCCGTCTCTTCTGCCAGTACCAGACATTCAAAATCTCCCTTTTGTTCCTGTTTAAAAAACATCTCCTCATCCGACGTAAATGATGCCGTCATCGGGAAATCTTTCTGGTGATTTAAGTATTCCATCAGCCGTTTTCCATACTGATGGTCTTTGTGATAAATACCGATTGAAATATCCTTCATAGTCCACCTCCTAACAGGCAGATCATGTACGCTGCAAGGATCCCAAATGAAAAATGTATCATTCCATCTTTCATCAGATCCCCATTCTCTGTCTCGTACATCAATACTCTCTTGTTATCCTTACATTGTGTTACATATTGAAATAAGCGAAATAATCGCAGATGGAAGTTCTTCCTCTTCCATAAAAAGATCACGGCATAAATACCGTTACATATAAATGACAAAATCAGAAACCGGGGCATTGCCCGTCCGATAGATATTGCACATACCATCAGCAGCTTCACATCTCCACCGCCAAGGCATCCAATATAGAATAATAATCCACAGCTGATCAGCACAACCAAAACTCCGATCATCATATCTGCTGCCTTCATCCCAGAAACTCCTGCAAGAACCAGCGTGATCAACGCTCCTGCCCCATTGAGCTTATTCGGGATCTTGAAATCTCTGTAATCATAAATTGCTGCCATGATCAAAAATAATAGAATCCATATCTTCATCTTTCCTCCTTCCTTTATGTTCCATTATTTTACATCTATTTACAGTATTTGTCTAGTATTTTTTTCTATTATTTTACAGAAATACAAAATCCAGTATTTTACTAGCACACTTTACATCACATTATTACTGCAATAAAAACACCGCTGCCGCATACAACGCAATAATTCCTGGAAGCCCCAACAGTGCACCTGTTCCAATGGACAAGATATTAAGATTGACTGGTGCTGTGATTCCTTTCCGCATACAAACAATACTGATTCCATATACGATCATCGCACAAAAAGCTCCCCGCAGCAAAAGCACCAGCAAATATGCCGGTTTCCTTACAATTCCGATCATCAGACAGATCATACATCCCGCTGCCACTATGTAAAAGATCATTTCATTTTGTCCCATAAAAAAATCCCTCCTTATGTAATCTTATGTTACATAAGGAGAGATATTCGTTTCTTATATGCTCCTAAGCTTTTATGAAAATAAATTAGACAGCCAGCTGAAAATAGACTGGAAGAAAGCTGCGATCTTATCAAAGATTCCCTGACTTCCTCCAAGCTTATCATATAAATCTTTTGCTTGAGATTTTAACTGAGACACATTCAGATCAAGTCCTGAAATCTTATCCATCAGACTCTGTATCTTCGCTCGGTCTGCATCAGAAAGATTGATATTTAAATCTTTTGCAGACTCTTCAATCGCCTGTTTGATCTCAGATGGAGATGACAGATTATCTTTTGCAACTTTCTGTTTGACATCTGCGATTAGTTTCTCTGCATCGTCAGAACCGATATTTTCCGCAACTTCTCCCGTTGTGATCAACTCGTCTGTCGCTGCATCTTTGCTCTTTTCTGGAATCTTCTTTCCTGTCATTTCTTCGTAAGCTTTCATAACGCCAACCAATGCTGCTGTTCCAGAAATCTTAAATGGACCAGCTACTTTTACATCGGCATTCTTGATCCCTGCTGTGATCAGAGCATTTCGATACATTCCAGATGTGCAGTAAGAGATATTCTGTGTTGTGACATTCACTCCATTTCCATCATCTTTCTGTTCTACAGTCACAGAAGATAATGCTCTTGTTCCGATCACTCTGCTTGATAGATAGCTGTCCAAATATTCATGTTCATCTTTATTTGTTACAGTAATAACTTTATAGTCGCTATTATCATCTAAATCCAGAAGTTCTAACACTTTCTTTTTCTGGGAAGCTGTTAAGTCAGCTCCAAGTGCCAGATATTTCTGATCAACGCTGTCTGCTTTGACAGTTACAGATGATAATGCCATTGCGACACAAAGTCCTGCTGCAAGGAATTTTCCAATAAACTTTCTCATAAATCCTTTTCCTCCTGCTTGTTAATTTCTTTCATCATAGCAAAAACATCTCTGACTTTCAATATTCCAAAATCATAAGAATTTCTTACGAAAATTTATATTTCTTTAACTGCAGCTTTTTTCTTTCTTCTGAAAAAAGTCGTGATCAGAATAAAAATAACAAATCCCGCAACACTTAAGATTGCCCCTTCCTTAAACCCAAAAGATACATACGTTAGTGAAACTTTATGCTTTCCTTCCGGCACTTTCACTGTCAAAAATGCTTTCCCAAGTGCTTTTGTTTTCACTTTCTTGCCATCAATCTTCACCGTCCATCCTTTATCGTATGGAATTGAGAAAAATAACATCTGATCTTCCTGTGCATGGATCGTTCCACTTAGATGATTTCCTTTGGCACTGGTAAGTTTCCATGCATTTTCCTGCATTCTCTGTGCAAGTTCTTCCATCACTTCTTCATCAAGTTCCGCTGCTGTCAGTCTTACAACTCCAGACATTTCATTATCTTGTTTGAGTTGCATTTTGATGCGGATCTCATCACCTTTCTGCACGTTTCCAAGATAAATAATCTGTGAATCCAGCCTTCCCGTCAAAACCTGTTCTCCATTTTTCTCGATCACAGTATTTTCTACCTGGCTTCCATCAAAATGAATATACAACCGCCTTGTTTTTGTTGATCTGATCGTAAATACCATGTTATCTGGTCGGGCGGATGTATTTTCAAATACATATTCTCCATCACCATTATCGGATGTGATCTTACAATCGTTTAATTGCGGCTTAGCTGTTTTGACCATATGAAACAACTCATCAACATCAAATGCACTCGTTGCCAGATCATTTTGTACATAAAATGGATTATAATCTTCATAATCCCAAGTTTGTACCAAGTCATCCATCGTATAGGCAAGTGCTGTTCGATAAGGATTTTTATAAACCGTGACATTTCCAACACTTTCTTTTAGTGAAAATTCGGTATATTTCGTATCATATGGACGGTAAATCTGATATTTCATGGACATCAGATTATTTGTAAATGGCGTTGCACCTTCATATAAATATTCATTTACACCCGTGTAGAATCCAAGCTGATCCATCATATCGACAACGTTTCCCTGTGCTGTGGAACCAAACAATGTCATTCCATTTAAGGTATGCCAGATACTTTCATCAAGCATACGCCCACTGATCAATTCCATTCTTGTCTCTACATTTTTCTGATACTCTTTTTTTACTTCTGTGATAGCTTTGGTATCCTGAAAATAACTATCTGTATCGACGGTTCCATTTTCCTGAAATCCCATCACTGCCATCGCTGCGGTTTCTACTATAAATAAGAAACAGATCAATGTTGTAAATATTTTCTTCCTGAAAATCTTCTTCTGATATAATGCGAAACAAATCATATAAACTGCGATCGCTGCAACTGTTGCGTAAACCGTTTTCATTTCCAATTTCACTGTCGACGTTTTCATTGTGATTCCGATCAAAATACCGCATAGGATCACTGCAAAATAAATCCACAGTGAAACTTTTCTTTTGCCTCTTACCAACACACAATATCCTTCATACGCCATCGCAAGCAATGCAAAAATATACAAAAATGCAAAGCGGTTTGGAATTCCATACTGATCATGAAAGCCATGCCAAACATAACCTAAGACAGGCATATTAAAACTAAAAAATAAAAATACAAGTAATAGC
>ERZ894220.384-NODE-384-length-36283-cov-8.8841_pt1 | contig 36283 bp, 23 predicted proteins | sample MGYA00380292_ERZ894220 | MGnify/ENA primary metagenome ERZ894220 (study PRJEB32331, sample SAMN06328446) | human gut metagenome | biome: human gut microbiome; feature: stool | host: Homo sapiens | collected 2014-12-05 ... | reverse complement strand
ATGCGAGGATCGAGCAGCTTTCCAATGGAAGATATGCAATTAAAAATTCCGTGACAGCAGCCAAAGATCAGACGTATGCACTTTACAATCTGACACAGGAACAGTTGTCACACACATTGATGCCGGTCGGTGCCTATCATAAAGATGAGATCCGTAAGATTGCAGAGGAGATCGGTCTTATGGTTGCACATAAAAAAGACAGTCAGGAGATCTGCTTTATCTCTGACAATGATTATGCCGGATTTATTGACCGGGAATGCGGCGATCAGGTACCACCTCCGGGAAATTTTGTTCTGACAGACGGAACTGTAGTCGGAAAACATAAAGGGATTACGCATTATACGATCGGACAGAGAAAGGGACTCGGAATTGCATTCGGGCATCCGGTATTTGTCACGGAGATACGGCCGGAGACAAATGAGGTCGTACTTGGTGAGAACAGAGATGTATTTACTTATGAACTGGATGCAGATCATATTAATTTTATGTCGATCCCGGATATTCAGGATGAGATGCTTTTGAAGGCAAAAATCCGTTATTCCCACAGCGGAAGTATGTGCAAGGTGACAAGAACCGGAGAAGATACGATACACTGTGAATTTTTAGAGCCGGTGCGTGCGGTGACACCTGGACAGGCAGTCGTATTATATGATGGAGAATATGTTGCCGGAGGCGGCACGATCCTTTAGAAAAGCGATATGACGGAAAGCCGCTGGATGATAAAAAAGACAGCAGATTACACAAGATAAAAATGATGTGAAAAGGAAAGGAACTGGCAGCAATGACAAGAGAAGCGTTTAGGGAGCTGGTAAAAAAAGGCCCGGTACTGCTTGATGGTGCAACAGGAACGAATTTACAGAAGGCAGGAATGCCGGTCGGAGTATGTCCGGAGCAGTGGATCCTGGAAAATTCAGAAGTGTTGATCGATCTGCAGAAACAGTATGTAGAGGCCGGAACCGATATTTTATTTGCGCCGACCTTTACCGCGAGCAGAATAAAATTAAAAGAATATGGTTTGGAAGATCATTTAGAGGAGATGAACCGCAAGCTTGTCGCACTCTCAAAAGAGGCTGCAAAGGGTACAAATGCGCTGGTTGCCGGAGATCTTACCATGACAGGAGAACAGCTTTATCCGTTGGGAGATCTGATGTTTGAGGATCTGGTGGATGTTTATAAAGAGCAGGCGAAAATTATTGCGGATGCCGGAGCAGATCTTTTTGTGGTTGAAACGATGATGAGTCTGCAGGAATGCCGTGCGGCTGTGCTGGCAATCCGTGAAGTATGTGACCTGCCAGTCATGGTTTCATTGACTTATAATGAAGACGGAAGAACACTGTATGGAACAGATCCGGTGACAGCGGTTGTTGTGATGCAGAGCCTTGGTGCGGATGCGGTCGGAATGAACTGTTCGACCGGACCGGAGGCAATGTTAGAGCCGATCGCGAAGATGGCAGAGTATGCAGCGATACCACTTCTCGCAAAACCAAATGCCGGAATGCCGGAGCTGATCGATGGTCAGACCGTCTTTAATGTAGAGCCGGAAGAATTTGCCGAAGTCGGGAAAAAACTGGTCGAAGAGGGTGCTGCCATCATTGGAGGATGCTGTGGAACAACACCGGAGCACATCCGTGCTTTAAAGGAGGCAGTAAAAGGTATCCCGGTCAAAGCACCGCTTCAGACGAAGAGAAGAATGCTGACTTCAGAGCGTAAGTCTGTAGAGATCACGCTTGATGGACGTTTTATGGTCATTGGAGAACGTATTAACCCGACCGGAAAGAAAAAGCTGCAGGCAGAGTTAAAAGAGGGTTCCTTAAATCTTGTCCGTACCATGGCATTAGAACAGGAGGAAAATGGAGCATCGATCCTTGACATCAATATGGGTATGAACGGTATTGATGAAAAAGAGATGATGCTGCGTACCATTTACGAAGTGACTTCGACGGTGGATTGTCCGCTTTGCATTGATTCCAGCCATGTGGATATTATTGAGGCCGCGCTCCGCATCTATCCGGGACGTGCACTCATCAATTCGATTTCACTGGAAAAAGAAAAGTTTGAAAAACTGCTTCCGATTGCAAAGAAGTACGGGGCAATGTTTATCCTGCTTCCCCTCTCGGATGAGGGACTGCCAAAAGATTCTGCTGAGAAACACGGCATTATCCGCACGATCATGGATGAGGCGGTGAGGATCGGCATGGCAAAAGAAGATATCATTGTGGATGGACTGGTTGCCACGATCGGAGCAAATCCGAATGCAGCGTTAGAGTGTTTTGAGACATTTTCCTATTGCAAAAATGAACTGGAACTGCCGACAGCATGTGGACTTTCTAATATTTCATTCGGACTGCCGGAACGTACTTATGTCAATACGGCTTTTCTTACAATGGCGATCGCAAATGGCCTTACGATGGCGATTGCAAATCCGTCACAGGAACTTCTGATGAATGCCGCATTTGCATCGGATATGCTGTTGAATAAGAAAGAAAGCGACATCCGTTATATTGAGCGCATGAATTTCCTGTCAGAAAAATATGCCGGTATGGAACGTGTCATGGTTCAGAAAACACCTGCAGGTACATCTGCGGCTGGCGGCGAAACCAGGAAAGAGAGTACGGGAAGCGGCGTATTTCAGGCAGTTTTAAAGGGAAACAAAGAACATGTATTAGAAGAAGTAAAAAAGATGCTGGATGGCGGAGCCAAACCGGATGAGATTATCAATGAGCATCTGATCGCTGCGATCAATGAAGTAGGAGAATTATTTGATAAAAAGAAATATTTCCTGCCACAGCTGATTTCTTCCGCTAATACGATGAAACTTGCAATCGAGTACTTAGAGCCGATGTTAGAGCGCAGTAATACAGAGGCAATGGCTACGATCGTTGTTGCGACAGTTGAGGGCGATATCCATGATATCGGAAAAAATCTTGTGGTTCTGATGTTGAAGAATTACGGTTATCATGTGATCGACCTTGGCAAGGATGTTCCGGCAGATGTGATCGTGGATACCGCAATGAATGAAGGTGCGAAGGTGATCGGACTTTCCGCACTGATGACGACCACAATGATGCGGATGAAAGACGTTGTGGAGCTGGCAAAAGAAAAAGGCTGTACGGCGAAGATTGTAATTGGAGGAGCGGCGATCACGGAGAGTTTTTCGGATGAGATCGGAGCAGATGGCTATTCGAAAGATGCAGCGGAATGTGTGAAACTGGTCGAACGCTTACTGGCATAAGACGCTTTTAGTATAGCATAACATGTAAAACGAGTCTTGTAGCTTGTTTTACATGAAGTGCCAGTATAGAAAGCTGGATGTGTTGTTATATTTTTGAAATTTTTAGGAAAATATGAAAAAAAGTGTTGACTTTCATCTCCTGTAATAGTATACTTTAGAAGTCGGTTGCAAAAAGCAAAGGACAAAAATGGGATCTTAGCTCAGCTGGGAGAGCATCTGCCTTACAAGCAGAGGGTCATAGGTTCGAGCCCTATAGGTCCCATTACATCAGAAGTTCTGATGACAATTTAATATGGCGGAATAGCTCAGTTGGCTAGAGCATACGGTTCATACCCGTAGTGTCGAGAGTTCGAATCTCCCTTCCGCTACTTCAAGACCTCAGAGATTCTGAGGTCTTTTGTTGTATACCGGCAAAATTTTTTATATAATAAGTTTATGATACGAATCCTATACAGGCAGAATTCAATTTTACTTTTAAAGATGCAGGAGAGGAGAACTATGAAACAAAAATATAAGAAGCTGGCATTTTTCATATTATTACTAAGTATGCTTACCGGCTGTATGTTATTGAGTGGCTGTACGGAAAATACAGAAAATGGATCACAGAGCAGCTATATTGTAGATTCGGATGAGCTGCAGGATACAGAAAATCAGATGGAATTCGTACCGGGTTCTATGAAAGGTTCAAAACAGGAGGAAACGTCGGAAAACGAAGAACAGGGTCAGACAGAGCAAAGTCGTCAGACTGTCGCGGAAGAAAATGATGCGGAGCAGGTAAAGACGGCAGGTAATCTGGAAGTACATTTTATAGATGTGGGACAGGGGGATGCGACTCTGATCAAATGTGATGGTCATTCTATGCTGATCGATGCGGGAAATAATGATAAAGGTACACTTGTACAGAATTATCTGCAGCATCAGGGAGTGGAGACTCTTGACTATGTGATCGGCACGCACCCGGATGCAGACCACATCGGAGGAATGGATGTCGTTCTTTATAAATTTGACTGTAAGACGATCATCATGCCGGATGTTGCAAATAACACGCGCACTTATGATGATGTTGTGCAGACGATGAAAAATAAGGGATATAAGACCACTTATCCGGTTGTCGGGGAGACATACACGATCGGTGGAGCAGCATTTACGATCATTGCCCCAAACAAAGAGTATGGAAATGATATGAATTCCTGGTCGGTCGGCGTCCTCTTACAGAATGGAAACCACCGGTTTTTGTTTACCGGGGATGCAGAAGAGGGAGCAGAACAGGATATCCTGCAGAATGGCATCGATATCTCGGCGGATGTCTATAAGGTTGCACACCATGGAAGCAATACGGCAACATCCCAGGCATTTCTTGATGCAGTACATCCGACGTATGCGGTAATCAGTGCTGGGGAAGGCAATTCTTATGGACATCCGCATGCGGAAGTATTAAACAGACTCCGTGCAGCCGGAGTATCTGTTTTCCGCACGGATGAGCAGGGAACGATCGTTGCCGCGTCAGACGGGACAACGCTGACCTGGAATATGTCTCCGTCGGAGAGCTGGCAGGCAGGGGAAGCGGAAAAGAGCCAGAACACAGAAAAAAGTGAAAAAGCAGCTGACAACCAGAATAATGCAGAAACAGATGCAGCCGTAAGTAATCCGACGGACCAGACGGATGGAAATTCGGATGTGATCGTTCACATCACGAAAACGGGAGAAAAATATCACTCTGCCGGATGTCAGTATTTAAGACAAAGTGATATTGAAGTGACCTTATCAGAGGCAAAAGCAAAAGGGCTTACACCGTGTTCAAAGTGTAATCCGCCACAGTAAAAATATTAATAGAAGGGAAAAGAAAAATATGCGCGTAGGAATGGGATATGATGTTCATAAATTAGTGGAGGGCAGGGACCTGATCATTGGAGGGGTAAAGATCCCACATACATTAGGACTTTTGGGACACTCGGATGCAGATGTACTGCTTCATGCCATCATGGATGCACTGCTTGGGGCAGCAGCACTTGGAGATATCGGAAAGCATTTTCCGGATACGGATCCGAAATATAAAGGGATTTCAAGCATGAAACTGTTGGAACATGTGGCGGGACTGATCGCCGAAAAAGGTTATATTGTGGAAAATATCGATGCGACGATCATCGCACAGAAACCAAAGATGCGTCCACATATCGAACAGATGGAGAAGAATATTGCAGCAGCACTTAAAATATCAGAAGATCAGATCAATGTGAAAGCGACCACAGAAGAGGGACTGGGATTTACCGGAACGGAACAGGGAATCTCTGCGCAGGCAATCTGTGCACTGACAACGATCTATGAGAGCAGTGTCAGCGTGGCGGATTCTGCAGGAGGCTGTGCGGGCTGTCCCGGACGTGCCTGTGGAAGATAAAAGTATAAATAAAATATAAAATGTATTGACACGATCATAAAAATAAGATATGATAAACCATATTTTGGCGAATTGAAATGAGACTCAGATATATTTTTTGTAAGGACATCAGTGGATATTCAAAACAAGGATATATATTGGGTCTTTTTATGTACAAAAGAAGGGAAAATGAGTATATGAAAAAAAGGACGATACGTTTCTGTTGTGGAGTTATGGCTGCGGGCCTGCTGATCTGTGGCATACCGTCTGGGGGAGCAGAGAGAGTAACCCAAAATCATTTGCTGTGGAATGTGGCTGCGGCGGCTGAGACAGCAGTTACAGTGTCGAATGAGAATGAGTTTCTGTCGGCACTTGCACAAAAGCAGAAGAATATTGTTGTAACTGGAAGTTTTTCCGTCAGAGGTCAGGCAGAAGCGAGCGGACAGATGATGCCTGTTGAGATACCGGACGGGACAGTGATTACTGGAAATAATACAGGAAGTATTACGTTCAGCGGACCAATCCAGATCATGGGAGACGGTGTTGTGATCCGGGATATCCAGATTGGTTTTATCTCTACCAATAGTATGAATTCTGTGCCGCATCGTGAGATTTTTCTTGCAGGGCACAGCCTTACACTGGATAATGTAAAAACATATTTGCCGGGAGGAGGGGACGCCAGCCTGGGTGGTTTTGGCGGCACAGAAAAAGAACTTCTTCCAACCATCTATGCAGGAGGATATCACAGTAATACAGCGGTGGGGACGAAAGCGTCACTCACAGTTGTAAATGCAAACAGTGATACAATGTTCCAGAATATCTATATGGGACATAAAGCGTCAGCAGGTGAGAGGACTGCCTATACGGGGAGTGTGGAGTTAAATCTGGACGCAGATGCAAAAGTGCGGGATATTATTTCGGCAGAGGACACAACATCTGCATCACTTGTTTTTTCAGGTGGACAAAATGGAACGGATGAGATCAGCATTTCAGGGATCAAAGGAAATGCCAACACGGTGTTGACTGTAAAAAATTGTGCTGTGTCAGGTGTCGTTACAACAGGGATTAAAGATATTGTTTTAGAGGCAGGAGGAAGACTGCAGCCGAAAGATGAAACAGCGCAGTTAAACAATATTACACTGAAAAACGGTGGTTGTCTGGATCTTACAAAAATAATAGATGCTCAGGTAAAGGGCAATTTCACAAGTGGTGGCAGTGCGGCAAAGGGAAAGCTTGTTCTTGATCAAAATGGATACGTTCAGATCAATGGACAGGTAAGCGGTGTTACACAGTTTCAGGTGGGAAGTCATGCTATATCTGGTAATCTTTTAAATGAGCATACCTATATCATAGCAGAGAACGGAACAGCAGGAAATTTTGTGTTATCAGATAAAGATATCAATAACAACTATAGCCTGGTCTGCAAAAATGGGATATGGACAGCGTATCGCAATTATGTACCGGAGAAACGTGAACTTGAAAGTATCGAGATAAAATCCTGCCCGAAAAATGTTTACACCGGTAATATTCCGGCAGACATTACAGATAAAACTGATGATGCGCCATATCTGGATGTGATATGGAAGGATCAGTATGGAGAAGATTACACGTTTGATGAAGTTGCAAATGAATATGATGGCTATGGATTTTATAATCATATGATACTAATCCGCTCTGATGACTGGAATAGTGATGATGAAGAAATTCAACAGAAAATGGACTGGGGAAACCCAATCTATCTGGATGTGGATAAAAATGAGTCAGACCGCTATTATCTGATTGCATATGGTGAAGTGAAAACAGGAAAATACACCTTATTATTATGTTCGGAGCCGTTTGATGATCTTGATACTGTGGCAGATGTAAAAGCACTGAAAGATACCGTGTTGGCGGAAAAGGAAATAATATTCACAGATGAACCAGGTGTATCACATCAGCATGTGGAGGGCGAGCCGGTAAAAGAAAACGAGATAGCTGCGACCTGTACCCAAAAAGGAAGCTATGATAAGGTAGTTTATTGTAAGGATAAAGATTGCGGGGAAGAGCTTTCCCGTGAGAACATAACGGTTCCAGCATCAGGACACAAAAAAGGAGAGCCGGTCACTGAAAATCGCGTGGAAGCGAAAGTGGGTGTGGAAGGAAGCTATGAAAAAGTAATGTATTGCACCACATGTCATGAGGAGTTAAGCAGAGAAAAAATAGTGATTCCAGCCCTGAAAGAGCCGGACACAGAAGAGCCGGGAACAGAGACACCGGCACCGGAACCGGATACAGAAGAGCCGGGAACAGAGACACCGGAGCCGGACACAGAGAAACCGGTGCACAAACACAGTTATGTGTTGAAAAAAACGACAGAGGCAACCTGCATGAAAGAGGGAGAAAAAATTTATTCCTGTGCATGTGGGGACAGTTATACAGAAAAAATTGCAAAGAAGTCCCATACACCGGAGAAAAAACTGACACCTGCAAAACCGGGCAGCAATGGAAAAAACGTAACGATATGCAGTGTGTGCAAAACAGTGCTCAAACAGGATACAATCTATGCACCTAAAACATTAAAATTGTCGAAAGAACGCTATGTTTACGACGGAAAAGTAAAAAAACCGGGAATCAAAGTGACAGATAGTAAGGGGAAAGTGATTTCAGGCAGTGCTTATAAAATTTCGTACCAGAATAGCAAAAATGTTGGAAAAGCAACTGTGACGGTAAAATTTCAGGGAAATTATACGGGAACATTGAAAAAGACATTTGAAATCTGTCCGAAGGGAACTTCCATCAGCAATGTAAAAGCCGGGAAAAAATCGTTTTCCGTAAAATGGAAAAAACAGACATCTCAGACAAGCGGATATGAGATCGCTTATGCAACAGACACATCATTTTCCAAAAAGAAAACGAAGACAGTGGTGATCAAAAGCAATAAGACGATATCCAAAGAAATCAAGGGACTAAAGCCGGGAAAGAAATACTATGTGAAAGTACGGACATATAAAGAAATAAAATCCGGTACAAAAAAAGTAAAAATTTATTCGGATTGGTCAAATACAAAAACAGTCAGGATAAAAAAATAGGATAGGAAAACAGCGGTTCAAGATGAATGATACATAACATCTGACCGCTGTTTTTCTGTAATTATTTAAAGAGTCTGATACCGTTTGATACGTCGTTTGATGCTTTCAATATCGATCGGTTCAAAAATAAGATCGTTGATCAGATCCGATGATAAGGCATTTCGAACCTGGTTTAAATTGCTTTCTTTGCAGATTGCAATAATGGGAGTCGATGATGCCCACGACTCGTGCTTTAATTCATCCCACAATTGCCTGCCATCATCTCCGGTTTCGGATACATCTATGAAAACGGCAGGAACATGGTTATTTTTATCCATAATGGCATAGCGTATTTCCGTAACGGAAGATACTTTTATGAGTCTGTCCGGGTAAGAATATGCAAATTTTAAAGTGGAAGCAACATTTCTGGAATGTGTATATAATAAAATATTTTTCATGGCAGTGTCTGGTTTCTGTGCAGAAACACCATACTCGGAAAAACATTGTTTCCCGGATTTTTTTGAATTCCCAAGTGCAGTGTCTGCTTTCTGAAAAAGTGTTGTGTAGGAAGTTTCATAAGGCTCTGTGAATGCAATACCGATACTGATCGTAACGTTTTCAGGAATGGATAAAGCTTCTTTATCTAAAATTGCATCTAAAAGTTCCTGTGCTTTTTCATAGACAGCCTGTCTGGAGGCTATATCCCGCATAAAAGCAACAAATTCGTCTCCGCCGATGCGTCCGATAATGTCGGAACCGGAAAAATGAGATGCAAGAATACCGGCTACGACAGAGATTGTATGATCGCCCATTTTATGCCCAAAGATGTCATTGACAGCTTTGAAATTGTCGATATCTATGGCAAACAATGCATGTAATTCTTCCGGAGTGGATAAAAGTATGTGGGAAATGGCGTGCTCTGCTGTGGCCTTATTCAGCAGATGCGTCATCTCATCCACTTCTGATTTAATCCGCAGAGCTTCCTGTTTTTGTAAAATATGATTCAGTCTGCGGTTCGTCTTTAAAATATTGTCAATACGGTGACGTGCAATGGCAGGTTCAGTGGGTTTACTGAGAAAGTCGCTTGCGCCTAATTCGAAAGCTTTCGTCTGTACTTCCGGAGTGTCGGTGGTTGTCAGAACCACGACTGGAATTTGTTTAAACTCCGGCATTTCCTGGCGGTGTTTTAAAACATCGAAACCATCCATTCCCTGCATGACAAGATCTAAAAGGACAAGGTCAATCATATTTTTTTTATCTTTGATCATCTGCAGACATTCCTCACCGGAAGATACTTCAAGAATATTGAAGGCCGGAGAGAATATTTCATTTAAAACGGCACGCTGTAAGCGTGAATCATCTACGATTAGCAAAGTTTCTTTTGACTGTTCCATATTAAAAAATCCTTCGTATCAGTTATAAATTATCCCCCTGGAAACCACAGGATACTATCTATAATGTAACATGGAAAATGGTTGTGTGCAATGAGAAAAAGACTGAGAAAAAATAAAACCGTTGACAAATCGGGGGTAAGTGCATAAACTAGAGTAAGCGAATCAACTTACCAGTAAAAATATGATAAGGGCGTTGAGCGGGAAGAGTAAGAAATCAGAGTGCTGACAGAGAGAAACTGCCATCGGCTGCAAGCAGTTTTCAGAAAGAGATTTCCGAAGTGCCTCCGTGAGCCTGTCCGGGGAAACGGTTTGTCTGCCAGTACAGTATCCGGATACGAGTAACACGCGTTAAGTGTATTGAGTGAGGATCAAAAGATCCTTAAGTTAGAGTGGAACCACGGATCATTTCGTCTCTTAGAGATGAAATGATCCGTTTTTCATGATAATGGAATGTTCGCGGATCGTACATTCTATTATTTGGTTAAGGAAAGGGGATGCCAGTTTTGGGAATCATCAGTCATATTAAGGAAGAATTTACAGTGATAAAGGAGCGGGACCCGGCGATCAAATCGCCGATGGAGGTATTGCTTTATCCAAGTTTTCGGGTTATGTTGAGCTACAGACGTGCGCATAAGCTGTATTTAAAAGGACATTTCTTCTGGGCGAGATTTATTTCACAGCGGGCAGCGAGAAAAACAGGAATTGAGATACATCCGGGAGCAACGATCGGGAAAGGATTTTTTATCGATCACGGAAGTGGTGTGATCATTGGAGAGACGGCGATCGTTGGGGACAATGTTACTCTGTATCAGGGTGTGACACTAGGCGGTACCGGAAAAGAGACCGGAAAACGTCATCCGACGATTGGCGATAATGTCATGATCAGTGCAGGCGCAAAGATCATCGGTTCCTTCACCGTTGGAGAAAATTCCAAGATTGGAGCGGGAAGTGTGGTCATAGAGGAAGTGCCGCCAAACTGTACCGTAGTTGGTGTTCCGGGAAGAATCGTAAAACGTGACAATGTGAAGATGCCGCGCAGTGATATGGATCAGTGCCATCTGCCGGATCCGGTCAAAGAGGATATTACCGTACTGCAGAGGGAAAATGCAGAACTGGTCAACCGTGTGCTTGATTTAGAGCAGGCAGTCCGGATTTTAAGTGCTGATGCACAAAAAACAAAATAAAATTGCATTTTGCTCCGCAAAACAAGGAGTAAAATCCTCTGCTCATCAGAGAATTCGCATTTTGCTTCGCAAAACAAGGAGGATTATTTAAATGGAAAATAAATTTCAATTTTACAACACACTGACAAGAAAAGTAGAAACGGTGATCCCGCATGAGGATGGAAAGATCGGCATGTATACCTGTGGACCGACCGTATACCATTTTGCACATATCGGCAACCTCAGAAGTTACATCATGGAGGATGTATTGGAAAAATCACTCCGCTATGTCGGATATGATGTAAAACGTGTTATGAATATCACGGATGTGGGACATTTATCTTCCGATGCAGATACCGGGGAAGATAAAATGTTAAAAGGTGCAAAAAGAGAGCACAAAACAGTGATGGAGATCGCAAAATATTATACAGACGCTTTCTTTAGTGACTGTAAGAAGTTAAATATCAAGACACCGGATGTTGTGGAGCCGGCAACGAACTGTATCCCGGAGTTCATCCATATGATCGAGGTGCTGCTCGAAAAAGGTTATGCTTATGTGGCAGGTGGAAATGTTTATTTTGATACATCCAAATTAGACGATTATTATGTATTTTCTTCCCAGAGCGAAAAAGAGCTGTTAGTCGGTGTACGCGACGATGTGGAAGAGGACGTAAATAAGAAAAATAAAAATGATTTTGTACTCTGGTTTACAAAGTCAAAATTTGAGGATCAGGCGCTTAAATGGGATAGCCCATGGGGCGTTGGATATCCGGGATGGCACATTGAGTGCTCATGCATCAGTATGAAACATCTGGGCGAGTATGTAGATATCCACTGCGGCGGTGTAGACAATATTTTCCCGCACCATACCAATGAGATTGCACAGTCAGAGAGTTACCTTGGCCATACATGGTGTAAATACTGGTTCCATGTACAGCATTTAAATGATAAATCCGGAAAAATGAGTAAGTCCAAAGGGGATTTCCTTACCGTATCCCTGCTGCAGGAAAAGGGGTATGATCCGATCGTATACCGTATGTTCTGTCTGCAGTCCCATTATAGAAAACCGTTGGAGTTTTCCTATGAAGTATTAGATAATATGGCTGCAGCTTATAAAAAACTGACCAAACGAATCGCAGAATTAAAGGATGAGGGAACAGTACAGCAGGATAAATTTGATGCTTATAAGGTAAAATTTGAGGATGCGATCAGCAACGATCTAAATACATCGATGGCGATCACGATCATTTATGATCTGCTCAAAGATGATATGAACGATAAGACAAAACTTGCGCTGATCAATGATTTTGATAAAGTATTATCCTTAAATCTGACAACGGCACAGGCAGATGTAAAAGAGGAGATCGATGCAGAATTAGAAAGCTATGTACTTGCAAAGATTGAAGAACGAAAGGAAGCAAAGAAAGCAAAAGATTTTGCAAAAGCAGATGCAATCCGCGATGAACTGCTTGCAAAAGGCATTGTACTGAAAGATACCCGAGAAGGTGTGATCTGGCACAAAGCGTGAGAGAGAGGAAATGCCAATGCAGAAAGGAATAGACTCTTATATCAAAGAACAGTTCGGAATCAGTGAAGTGGATATCCGGACATATTCGCCTCTTACGTTAGCCTATATCGGAGATGGAATATTTGATCTGGTGATCCGGTCTGTTGTCGTAGGAAAAGGAAACACGAGAGCAGGAGAACTTCATAAGCGGACAAGCCAGATCGTAAAAGCACACACACAGGCGGAAATGATTGAAAAATTACTTCCGATGCTGACGGAGGAAGAAGCAGAAGTGTACCGTCGTGGAAGGAATGCAAAATCGCCGACAATGGCAAAAAATGCCACAATGTCTGATTACCGGAAAGCAACCGGATTTGAGGCGCTGATGGGATACCTGTATTTAAAAGATGAGTTTGAACGTCTGGTGGAACTGGTAAAGACCGGTGTGGACGAACTTGCACTTAAAATGTAAATAAAAGGAGAGAGTAATGGGCTACGAAGAGCTGAAAATAGAGGGACGCAATGCCGTGTTAGAGGCATTCCGTTCCGGAAAAACAATTGACAAATTATTTGTGTTGGACGGCTGTCAGGATGGTCCGGTGCGCACGATTGTCAGAGAGGCAAAAAAACATGACACGATCGTGCATTTTGTGGAAAAAGAGCGTTTAGATCAGCTTTCTGAGACAAAAAAACACCAGGGAGTGATCGCAGTTGCTGCAGCATATGAGTATGCCGAAGTGGAGGATATGCTAAAATTGGCAGAGGAAAAGGGCGAGCCGCCATTTTTATTCATTCTGGATAATATCGAGGATCCGCATAACCTTGGCGCTATCATCCGTACGGCAAATCTTGCCGGTGCGCATGGTGTCATTATTCCGAAACGCCGCGCGGTCGGTCTGACGGCAACTGTGGCAAAGACATCCGCCGGAGCAATCAATTATACACCAGTTGCAAAGGTGACAAATCTGACTGCAACAATGAAAGAGTTAAAGGACAAAGGAATGTGGTTTGTCTGTGCGGACATGGATGGAACCTGCATGTATGATCTGGATTTAAAAGGACCGATCGGTCTTGTCATCGGCAGTGAAGGCGAGGGTGTTGGCAGACTGGTGCGCGAGAACTGTGATTTTGTGGCATCCATTCCGATGAAGGGGGATATCGATTCCCTGAACGCATCGGTGGCAGCAGGTGTGCTTGCCTATGAGATTGTGCGGCAACGCATGCGGTAGAAGACACCGCAGCGGTAGAAGACAAGACACCGCAGCGGTAAAAAACACAGCAGCAATAAAAGACATCGCAGGTGGTAGAGAACACCGCAACGGTAGAAAAAACGCCGTGGTAGATATTGTATCAGGAGTCTTGGGAGGAACATGTTAGAGTCATATCGGGATTTGACAGACGAACAGCTGATTGCGGCATTAAAAAACAGCGGTGATCCGGACGGAAAGATCATGGATTACATTTTAGATAAATATAAACCGCTGGTCCGCAAAAAGGCAAATGCAGTATTTCTGATTGGCGGTGAGACGGATGATCTGATCCAGGAGGGAATGATCGGTCTGTTTAAGGCAATCAGAGATTACGATGATACGAAAGAAACATCTTTTTTTCATTTCGCAGAATTGTGTATTACGAGACAGTTATACAAGGCAGTTGAGGCGTCGAACCGGAAAAAACATGCGCCGCTCAATTCCTATGTTTCTTTCTACTCAGAAAACAGTGAAAACGGATATCCTCTGGCAGAAACGCTGACCATGGACGGAATCGGAAATCCGGAGCAGATGATGATCGATCAGGAAAATGTGGCACAGTTCTGGGAGAAGCTCAGGACACATTTAAGCAAAATGGAACGGGAAGTATTAGACCAGTATCTTGCGGGATTTCATTATCAGCAGATTGCAGAAAAAATGGGAAAATCACCAAAATCTATTGATAATGCGCTCTCCCGTATTAAAGCAAAAATTCGGGAGATGAATCCTGAAATAGGGAAGATGTAGAAGATTCGCCTTCTTTTTTGTAGATAGTCACGAAAAATACTTGTGCATATTGCATAAAAAATAAATGAGAAAATTGTAACATTTGTGAACACTTATTGAGAAAATCATGCTATTATAATCACTGTAAAAACCCCCCAATACATTATATATAGTTTTTGCTATACCCCATAGTAAAAATACCTTCTCCTAAAAAAGACAGCAGTGGCTGTCTTTTTTGTTGTACAAATATTGACAACCGTCACAGATTAGGCTAGACTGAACAAGTCGATAAAACTTAATAGAAAACAACGCAGAGGGACTGCATGTCCGGGAGAATGCCCGGAGGGATTGCGGTTGAGAAGGTTAAAACCTGACTCTTTGAACCTGTCAGTTAATACTGTCGTAGGGAGCGTATTGGGAAGATGCTATCTCCTGTCGCGCTTGCGGCAGGAGATTTTTTGACGTGGAGAATTCGTTTGCCAGACAGTGGTTCAAGCAGTCCCCCATGCGAAAAAGGAGAAAAACGTATGGAACAGTATACCACACAGATGGATGCCGCACGCAGAGGCATCGTGACCAAAGAATTAGAAATTGTAGCGAAAAAAGAGCGCATGACCGTAGAAGAGCTGATGCCGCTTGTAGCAGAGGGAAAAGTAGCAATCTGCGCCAACAAGCATCACACCTGCATTGATCCGGAAGGTGTAGGATCAATGTTACGCACGAAGATCAATGTCAATCTCGGTGTATCGAGAGACTGCAAGGATTATGATGTGGAGATGGAGAAAGTGATGGCGGCTGTCAACATGGGTGCACATGCCATCATGGATTTATCTTCCCACGGCAATACGATTCCGTTCCGCAGAAAACTGACTGCAGAATGTCCGGCAATGATCGGTACCGTGCCGATCTATGATTCTGTGATCCATTACCAGAGAGATCTTGCGACACTGACCGCAAAAGATTTTATTGATGTGGTGCGTCTGCATGCGGAAGATGGTGTGGATTTTGTGACACTGCACTGCGGAATTACAAGAAAGACAATCGAGCAGATCCGGAAACATAAACGTAAAATGAACATTGTTTCCCGCGGCGGTTCCCTTGTATTTGCATGGATGTGCATGACGGGGGAGGAAAATCCGTTTTATGAATATTATGATGAGATCCTTGAAATCTGCCGTGAGCATGATGTTACCATTTCACTTGGAGATGCCTGCCGTCCGGGATGTCTCGCAGATGCATCCGATGTCTGTCAGATCGAAGAGTTAGTAAGACTTGGAGAGCTGACAAAACGCGCATGGGAGAAAGATGTACAGGTCATGGTAGAAGGACCGGGACATATGCCGATGGATCAGATCGCAGCAAATATGAAGATCCAGCAAAGCATCTGCATGGGAGCACCATTTTATGTGTTAGGACCACTTGTCACTGATATCGCACCGGGATATGACCATATCACATCCGCAATCGGCGGGGCGATTGCAGCACAAAACGGAGCAGCATTTTTATGCTATGTCACACCGGCAGAACACTTGGCACTTCCAAATGTGGAGGATGTAAAACAGGGAATCATTGCATCAAAGATCGCGGCACACGCTGCAGACATCGCAAAAGGCGTCCGTGGTGCGAGAGAGATCGATGATAAGATGGCAGACGCAAGACGCGTCTTAGACTGGGATGCGCAGTGGGAATGTGCGATTGATCCGGAAACCGCAAAAGCAATCTGGAACAGTAGAAAACCGGAGCATGAGGACACCTGTTCCATGTGTGGAAAATTCTGTGCAGTGCGCAGTATGAACAAAGCGCTTGCAGGAGAATATATTGATATTTTGTAAAAAAGAGTGGAGGCTTCATTCCGTCTTATGTTATAATAAAACTGTTTCAATCAGCCGGTGATCAGATGAAAAGAATATATTTGGTTGACAGTGAGAATGTAGGCGATATATGGGTGCCGTTACTGGTAGCATCACAGCCCGATGAGGAAGTGATCGTATTTTATACGCAGAAAAGTCCGCATATGAATTACGAAAATGTGAGGTTACTGAAGGAGACGGAGAAAGAAGCAGAGTTTATAAAATGTTTTGAGGGAAGCAATGCACTGGATTTCCAGCTTGTTACACAGCTTGGATACTTGTTGTGTGAGAATCAGGAAAACAGCTATGTGATCGTTTCAAATGATACCGGATTTGATGCAGCCGTACGCTACTGGAAACAGCGTAACATGCCGGTGCAGCGTTTGAGCGGAAAGGAATTAAACCGCAGACTGCAGCAAAAAGCAAAGACGAATGGAGAAAGAGAAATTTTCTTTGAAGCGGAGGAGAAGAACGCCGGGGACGTGGCTGGAAGTCTGGCAGATGAAGCTGAGATTGTGACAGCAAAGATGAATGAGATGACAGAAACGGATAAAAGCGAAGAGCCGGGTGAGGCCGAAAAGCTGAATGGAGTTTCAGAGTTAAATGAAGTCTCAAAACTGAATGAAGCCGCAGAAATGATGGAGACAGCAGAACTGACCGGAGTGTTGGAGCAGGGAAAAGCCGGAAAACCGGATGAGACAGCAGAACCGGGTGAAGCCGGAAAACCGGATAAAATGGCAGAACCAGAGGAAACTCTAGAGCAGATGGAAACAGCAAAAATAAAAGAAACGGCACAGACGGAAAAAACTGCAGGAACAGATGAACAGTCAGAACCGGGAGAAATCCAGATGGAGATACCGGATGAAATCATGAGGCCGGATGAAACTGTAAATGCGGATCAGAAACTGCCATTTACAGATCCGCGTAAGGAAGCAGTTGAAAAGACAGAGATCTCACAGGAACAGGACGATGTCATTCGCAGTCTGCTTACCTGCATCAGTAAGGATCGGCTTGCAGATTTTCACAATGCGCTGGTATTGTTCTTTGGTGAAGATATTGGAAAAGAACTTTATCAGGAGGCAAAAAACAGTTCTTCGTATGCAATCTGTCGTGTAAATCAGACTGCGATCAGTGAGGAAGAGAAGTTTGATGTTTACTGTCAGACAGTATTTGCTTACAGTGATCCGAAAATGGACTGTCCGGAAGATTTTTCTTCGTTTTTGTATAAAGCAAATACAAAGAGAAAGAACCTTAATTCATTAAGAGCAGCATTGCAGGGACATTATGGCAAGGATAAGGGAATGAAATATTATTCTCTTTTTAAGTCACACATTAAGATTATGAATCGGATGTAAAGAAGGAGAGGCTGGTTGAAGCGAAAACGGGAAGAACATAACGGATGTGGTGGCGGAACACCAGGTAGCCAGAAGACCCGAAGAACAGCACCCCTGGATGCGTATTTTGTACGCATCCGGGGGTGTTGTCAGGTGGTTAAAGTTATTTCAAACCGCCGGAAATGTTGAATAAGTATAAATATTTTGAAAAATTACAAAAATTTCTTGGATTTTATGCTTGACAATCGGACGATCCTATTGTATAGTAATACAGGTGTTGAGAAAACATGATGCTGCTGTGGCTCAGTCGGTAGAGCGTCGCATTGGTAGTGCGGAGGTCACGGGTCCGATTCCCGTCAGCAGCTCTTTTTTATGCCAGAAAAGTTTAAGTGATAACTTAATTCTTTTCTGGCTCTTTTTCTTTCTGACCGGAAATAAAATGATCAATGAGAAGATTGATCGTATGTTGCTGTGTCTCGATGATTTTTTGGAATGTTTCATTTTCTTTTGCCAGACGGGTGATTTCAGCTTCGCTATTCATATTCATCTTCCTTTTTACACCATTCAAATCGATACATCATATATGTTTTATGTTAAAAAATATTCCCTGAAATGTCAAGACAATAAAGACGTCTGTGGAGAAACATTGTTACTTTATTAACATAAAGCGTCAAAATAACTGCCGGATTCGACATAACATGCAAAAATCCAGACATACAAATTTAGATTCAGGGAAAATACGCAGTAATATTTAGGAATTTATGAATTTTTTACGAACGGATGTTATTTGTATGAGTAATGTGCTAAAATATCATTCGGCTAAAGATCCGGGGAAAGTAGATTCTCCCTTTGAAGTGAGGTTTGATATGAATGCGAGCAGAAAAAGAAAAAATACAAAACCGAAAGGTTTTTTTGAAAAATTAAAGGAGCAGAGAAATCAGAGAAAGGCGGACAGGGCAAAACAGACGGACAGGAAAACAGATATCTTAAAAAAGACAGGGAGTGGGATTGTTACATTACTGCTTGTCATTTTACCGCCGGCAGTTTGTTTTTATCTGATGGAGTGTTATTCGCACAATCCATTTGCAGTGGTACGTCCGTGGGCACAGTTTTTTAATATCGTGCTGTTTGAACTGGTAACAGTTTTCCTGTTTGTGCTGACGGGAAAATTAAAGGCTGCGCACCGGATCGTATACATTGCAGCAATGATTTATGGAATTGCGAACAGTTATGTGGTGCGTTTCCGGACGAATCCGATTGTGCCGTGGGATATTTTTTCCTGGAAAACAGCTGCGAGCGTTGCAGATAATTATGATTTTATGCCGGATACGCGCATGGTCGTTGTGACACTGGTATTTTTTGCAGCAATCGTATTATTTCGTTTTATAAAAGTAAAAGTGACACGTTTGGTATTCTGGAAACGGCTGATTCCGGCAGCGCTGGTGGCTGTGGTTCTTTCATTGTTTGCGGGAACACTGCAGCAGGAGAACTTTCAGAACAGCCACAGACTTTACAATAAACTGTTCACGCCGGTCTACATGACGGATGTGGATGGTATGGCAGTCACATTTGTCATGAATCTTGCCTATATGTCGATCGACAAACCGGAGCATTACAGCGCCGCTGAGGCACAGGCGGTGCTTGATTCCTACGGGGAGGGCGGTGCAATGTCGGAGGAATCAGGCTCTGAGGCAGAAGAAGACGATACACAAAAGGAGGAAGATCTTCCGAATATCATTGTAATGATGAATGAGTCATTTTCGGATCTGTCCGTGTTAGGTGATTTTGAAACCAACGAGGATTACATGCCGTTTATCCACAGCTTAGAGCAGGGGGAGAAAAATACGGTTACGGGAATGTTAAACGTATCTGTCTGCGGTGGAAATACCGCGAATACAGAGTTTGAATTTCTGACCGGCAATACAATGGCATTCCTCCCGCAGGGGAGCATCCCGTATCAGCAGTACATCAATGGAGATTTGAAGGCACTTCCGGATTATCTGAAGACTTTAGGATATCAGACCATTGCGACACATCCTTACAATGCCGGCGGATGGGAACGCGATACGGTCTATCCGATGCTGGGATTTAATGAGAGCGTGTTTAAAGATGATTATGTGAATCCGCAGTATGTCAGACAGTATATCAGCGATGAGAGCTGTGTGGATAAGATTATTGAATTTTATGAAAATAAGGAAAAGGATGCGCCGCTGTTTGTGTTTAATGTGACCATGCAAAATCACGGTGGATATCAGGATCAGTACGGCAATTTTACACCGGATATCTCGGTGAAAGATTCTACAAATTTTTCACTGCAGCAGTATTTATCCCTGGTAAAACTTTCCGATTCCGCGTTAGAACATCTGATTTCCTATTTTGAAGAGGCAGATGAAAAAACAGTGATCGTTTTTTTCGGAGATCATCAGCCGAGTGATGCCGTTGCATCTACGGTTCTTGCAAAGAACGGGATGTCCTGGAATCACTTGACAGAGGAACAGCAGAAACTGCGTTATCAGGTTCCTTATGTGGTGTGGGCAAACTATGATATTGGAGAGGAAACGGGTGCAGACACGAGCGTGAACTATCTGGCAGCGGAAGTCTTAGAGCGCGCCGGTGTTCCATTGGATGAATATCGTTCGTATCTGTTACATTTAAAATCAGAATACCCGGTTATTTCCGCGGTGCGTACAGTAAAAGCGGATGGCAGTGAAGTCCGCGCCTCGGATGAAAAAGATGAGATGGATATTTACCGGAAATTGCAGTATTATGAACTGTTTGATCATGGAACTGTTAATTAGGAAATGATAAAAAGAGAGGTTTTGTTTTGAAAAGAGAAAAGAAACTCCAAAATCAGTTGTGGAAAGAAAGAATGCCGCTTATTGCGTCGTTCTTTCTGCCGTTTTTTATTCTGACTGTGATCTGCATTTTTCATGACGTCTATCCGTTTGGGGAGCAGTGTATTTTACATATCGATATGTATCATCAGTACTGCCCGTTTTTCACGGAGCTGATGGATAAGATCAAACATGGCGGCAGCATGTTTTACTCCTGGAATATCGGACTTGGAGCAGATTTTATTTCACTGTACGCCTATTATCTGGCAAGTCCCTTAAACTGGCTGCTGCTACTCTGTCCGCAGAATCATGTGATCGAATTTATGACCTTGCTTGTGATTTTAAAAATTTCATTGGCGGGACTGTTTTTCGGATATTATTTAAAGGAACATTTTGAAAAAAATCATGCTGCAATCAGCATTTTTGCAACAGCCTATGCGTTGTGCGGATTCTCAGCAGCCTATGCATGGGATATCATGTGGTTAGACTGCATGATGCTGGCACCACTTGTCGTTCTTGGACTCGAACAGCTGATCAAAGAGAAAAAAGTACTGCTTTATTATATTTCACTGTCTTTATGCATTATCAGTAATTATTACATTGCGATCATGGTCTGCATTTTTCAGGTGATCTGGTTTGTGATCACATGGCTGGAAAATAAAGAGACCGGGATCGGTGCGTGGATCCGTTTCGCAATTTATTCCCTTCTGGCGGGCGGGACGGGAGCGATACTGATCATTCCTGAGGCAATCACCCTTGGAGCGAGCGGCTCACAGAATATTTCATTTCCGGATACAATGGAATGGTATTTTAACATCATTGCAGAGCTGGGGAGACACTCGGTGATGACAGAACCTTATACGGGCAAAGACCACTGGCCGAATATTTACTGTGGCGTATTTGTGCTTCTTTTGTTTGTACTGTATCTTTTCAACCGTGAGATCTCCTGGAAAAAGAAGCTTTCACGCGGACTTCTGGCAGCATTTTTTGTCATCAGTTTTTCGAATAATATACTTGATTTCATCTGGCATGGCATGCACTTCCCGGATTCCCTGCCGGGCAGACAGACCTTTTTATATGCATTTCTGATGCTTGCGGTATCCTACGAGGCATTTTTGCATTTCAAAGGAACGAGATTTTTAGATGTGATCGCAGCGGGAGTGGCATCGGTTGGTCTGATGGCAGTTTCCTATCATTTTTCCGATGGGACGATCTTAGGAGAGAGCGCGGCAACGGCAACTTATGTATTTCTGGGCAGCTATATTGTGGTGCTGCTGATCTATTTTTATGCGGAGGAATGTATCCGGGAAGATGTGGTAAAAAAGATTGGAAAGATCAAAAAGGCGACCAGGGAAGAACTGAAAAAAATCATGCTCTCGTTTGGCTGCGCAGCGATGCTTTTAGAATTATTTTTTAACTACAATGTGACCGGATTTGATACGACGAGCAGGACTGCCTATGTGAAATCCATGGATGACTATCATGCAGTGCTTGCAGAGGCGGAAAATCAGGCACAGGATAAGGGCATATTATTTTACCGCACGGAAGAATTAGAGCGCAAAACGAAAAATGATGCGGCGCTGTATGGATATCGTTCCGCAACGCAGTTTTCATCGCTGATGAATCTGGATGTCAGTCATTTTTACCAGGCAGTCGGAATGGAAGGCGGCAAGAATTTCTACTGTGTAAACGGGGCAACACCGCTGTTATCAGCAATGCTGTCCCTGCGCTATGTGATCGCTGATAACGCAATGGAAGCAAACCCGATCCGCACCCTTGTGGCAGAGAGCGGAAATACGTATCTTTACGAAAATAAATATGTGCTCCCACTTGGTTTTATGATGGATGAGGATGTGATTGATGCGTGGGATTATTCTGATTTAGATGAAATTGAGGCACAGAACAGACTTGCAGAGCTTCTTGGTGCAGATGAGCCGATGCTGACGGAGATCCCGTCCGAATCTGTGGTCGGGGAATCAACGATTGACGTGCAGGAGAATGCATACATTTTTGCAACCTATGAATCGACGACTGTGGACAGCATGACGGAAGAGATCAGTGACGGCAGGACAAAGTCTTTCACAAAAGTTTCGCATGGCTATACACTTGATCTTGGATACTGTACAGCAGGCACACAAGTGAGGATTAAAAACAGTAATGAAGAAAGAGTGAATATTACGGCATATGCCCTGAATCTCGATGCTGCAGATACGGCTTATCAGACGTTAAATGAGCAGACGATGGAGATGACTTCCTTTTCCGATACGAAAATCACTGGAACCATTGATGTGAAAAAAGAAGGACGACTGATTTTTGCGGTGGCGGATGATGCCGGATGGAAATTATATGTTGATGGAGAACAGACGGATCCGGAAGTGTTTGGTGAGGCGTTTATCAGCACATATCTTACCGAAGGAACACATACGGTCGAGCTGCGCTACCAGACACCGGGATTTATGGTGGGAGCCGGGTTTTCCCTTGCCTGTATTCTGATCGTGATACTGATCGCATGGATAAAAAGGCACCATTGAAATTAAAACGTTTCTGTGAGATACTATACGTTGGGGGAGTTTGAGAAAGGTAGTGATTTATATGTCAGACAAAGAGATAGAAATTTATAATGAAAATGCCGATGAAATCAAAATCCGCCCATATGAGCATCATGCAAAATATTATGAGACGGACCAGATGGGAATCATCCATCATTCAAATTATATCAAATGGATGGAAGAAGCGAGGATGGATCTGATGGATCAGATCGGACTCAGCTATAAACAGATGGAGGAGATGGAGATTATCAGTCCGGTGCTCTCTGTATCCTGCGAGTATCACAGTATGGTACATTTTGATGATACGGTCGTGATCGAGACGAAGATCACACGCTATAATGGTATCAAGATGGATGTGGAATACCGGATGACAGACAAGGAGACCGGAGAACTCCGCACGACCGGAAAGAGTTCCCATTGCTTTTTGAACCGTTCCGGAAGACCGATCTCATTGAAACGTTCTTACCCGGAGATCGATACGAAGTTCTTTGAGTATACGGATGCCTGACAAACGGGTGTGATATTAGAAATATATAAGAAAGAGGAAATAAAAGAATGATACAGGAAAGATTAAAGGCACTGCGTGCGGAGATGGAAAAGAGAGGCATCACGGTATACGTTGTGCCGACTGCTGATTTTCACGAATCAGAATATGTAGGAGATCATTTTAAGGCGAGAAAGTTTATTACCGGATTTACCGGTTCTGCGGGAACTGCCGTTATCACTTTGGATGAGGCAGGGCTCTGGACGGACGGACGCTATTTTGTACAGGCAGAGAATCAGCTGAAAGACAGCACAGTCACACTCTACCGCATGGGCGAAGAGGGCGTGCCGACAGTCGATGAATTTGTAAAGGATCGATTAAAAGAGGGCGGATGTCTCGGATTTGACGGACGTGTTGTAAACGGTACCTGGGGCGGCAAACTGGAAAAGATTGCAGCAGAAAAAAATGTGTCCATGCATGTGACAGAAGACCTGATCGATCTGATCTGGGAGGATCGTCCGGCATTGTCCAAACAGCCTTTATTTATTTTGGAGGAAAAATATTCCGGAAAGAGTACTGCGGATAAGATCGCAGATCTTAGGAAAGCTATGAAGGAGAACGGTGCAGATGTTCATATTCTGACATCTCTTTACGATATCGCATGGCTTTTAAATATCCGCGGCAACGATATTGATTATGTGCCGGTCGTATTATCCTATCTTGTGCTGAACGAGACAGAGTGTATCTGGTTTTTACAGGAGAAAGTAGTGGATGATAAAATCCGTGCTTACCTGGAGGAAAACCATATCACGACAAAGCCGTATGATGCGATCTACGATTATGTACCGGAGATTCCGGCAGACGCAGTCGTGCTGATGAACCGCGGGACGGTCAACTACCGTATCGTGAACAGTCTTGATAAAGCAATCAAAGTTGTGGATAAACCAAACCCGACGGAACTTATGAAAGCTGTAAAAAATAAGACGGAGGTAGACAACACCAGAGCTGCACATGTAAAAGACGGTGTTGCCTTTACCAAATTTATGTACTGGCTCAAGACCAATATCGGAAAGATCCCGATGACGGAGATCTCTGCTTCTGACTATCTTGAGGCGAGAAGAAGAGAGCAGGATAACTTTATTGAGTTAAGTTTCAACACGATCTGTGCTTACGGAGCCAATGCGGCGATGATGCATTATGATGCAACACCGGAGTCAGATGCTGAGTTAAAACCGGAGGGATTTTTACTTGTGGATTCCGGCGGACATTACTTTGAGGGAACCACAGACATCACAAGAACCATGGCACTTGGCCCGATCACAGATGAGATGCGTCTGCACTTTACGACCGTCTGCCGTTCGAATATGAACCTTGCGCATGCGAAGTTTTTATATGGATGTACCGGTTTGAACCTGGATATTTTATCCCGCGGTCCACTCTGGGAGATGGGCATTGACTATAAATGCGGCACCGGACACGGCGTTGGTTATGTGTTAAATGTACATGAGGGACCGAATGGTTTCCGTTGGAGAGTGGTGCCGGAGCGTCATGACAATGGTGTCTTAGAAGAGGGCATGATTACGACAGATGAACCGGGTGTATACTTAGAGGGTAAATACGGAATCCGTACCGAAAATGAACTGGTATGCCGTAAGGCAGAAAAAAACGAATATGGACAGTTCATGGAATTTGAGAATATCACCTATGCACCGATCGATCTCGATGCGATTGACCCGGATCTATTAAGTGCGCGTGAGAAGAAAATGTTAAATGATTATCATAAGATGGTATATGATACCATTTCTCCGTATATGACGGCGGAAGAAAATGAGTGGCTGAAACGCTACACAAGAGCAATCTAACAGACAAAGAATGGAGAGAATAATGGGCGAAAAGCTGGTATTGATTGATGGGCACAGTATTTTGAACAGGGCATTTTTCGGAATCCCGGATTTGACAAATTCGGAAGGATTACACACGAATGCGGTCTATGGTTTTTTAAACATTATGTTCAAGATTTTAGAGGAAGAGCAGCCGGATTATCTTACGGTTGCATTTGATGTGTCAGAACCGACTTTCCGCCACAAAATGTTCGCAGAATACAAAGGCACGAGAAAACCGATGGCACAGGAACTGCGGGAACAGGTTCCGCTCATGAAAGAGATGTTAAAAGCGATGGGAGTTACCACGATCGAAAAAGGCGGCTATGAGGCAGATGATCTGCTTGGAACTATCGCAAAACAGAGCGAACAAAAGGGACTGACGGTCTCTGTGGTGTCCGGTGACCGTGACCTCTTACAGCTTGCAACGGACCATATTAAGATCCGTATTCCAAAGACAAAACGCACAGGTACGGAGATCGAGGATTATAATGCTGCGGAAGTGAAAGAAAAATATCAGGTTACGCCGATAGAGTTTATTGATGTCAAGGCGCTGATGGGCGATACGGCAGACAATATTCCTGGGGTGCCTGGAATTGGTGAAAAGACGGCAACAGCGATCATTGCGCAGTATGGAAGTGTTGAAAATGCCTATGCGCATGTGGACGAATTAAAGCCACCGCGTGCGAGCAAAAATTTAAAAGAGTATTATGACCTGGCACAGATGAGTAAGACACTTGCAACGATCGAGATCCATGCGGATATTGATTATGATCTTTCCGGTGCAAAACTTAATGGTATTTCCAGCCTGTACACGGAGGAGGCATACCTGCTCTGCAAACGGTTAGAGTTTAAAAATCTTTTGAATCGTTTTGCGGTGGAAACTCCAAAAAATCAGGCGGCAGAACATTTTAAACTTGTGGAAGACCGTAAGGAGGCAGAGAAAGTATTTGCGAAGCTTCGTGGCAGAAACTGTGGTTTTTATATTGTTCCCGGAAGCAAAAAGAAAGACAGCCACGAGGAAGAGGACGGGCAGATGAATCTGTTTGCGGCAGGAGATATGCCGGGGGCAGACAGTGAACCGTCCGGCATCGTAGAAAGTGCAGAAAATGATGCAGTGGAGTGCTGCCTTGGAGCTGCCATTTCAACTGGAGAGGAAGAAACCTTTTTCATAAAAGCAGGGGAAAATCTTCCGGCAAAGCAGATTCTTTCCATGTTTACCGCAAGTGAGGCTGCGACCTATGCGACACTGGATTTAAAACCGCAGCTTGCGGCGCTTGGCTTACTGGAGCGACAGGTAAACGGCAATATTGGCCTGTCGAATCTTTTTGACGGTGTGCTTGCAGCATATCTTCTGAATCCGCTGAAAAATGAGTATCCATATGAGGATATTGCAAAAGACTATATGGGACAGATGATACCGTCAAAGGCAGATCTTCTTGGAAAACTGACCATAGAGCAGGCAATGAAAGATGCACCGGAAGCATTTTTAAATTATGTATGCTATATGGCATATGTGGCACAGGCATCGAAAAAGACGCTGGAGACAGACTTAAAGGAAGAGGGCATGGATCATCTGTTTACGGAAATCGAGATGCCGCTCGTATTTACTCTTGCCGATATGGAAAATGAGGGTATCATTGCGTGCAGGGAGGCGCTCACGGAGTATGGGGACAAACTTGCAGTGCGTATCGCTGAACTGGAAAAGCAGATCTATGAGGAAGCGGGAGAAGAGTTTAATATCAATTCTCCAAAACAGCTCGGAGTGATCTTATTTGAAAAATTGTCCATGCCGTATGGAAAGAAAACAAAGACCGGTTATTCCACGGCGGCGGATGTGTTAGACCGCCTTGCACCGGAATATCCGATCGTTTCTGATATTTTAGAGTATCGTCAGCTTACCAAGTTAAAGTCCACTTATGCGGACGGATTGGTCAACTATATCGCTAAAGATGGCAGGATCCACACCAGTTTTAATCAGACGATCACAGCTACCGGGCGTTTAAGCAGCACGGAGCCAAACCTGCAGAATATCCCGATGAGGATCGAACTTGGCAGACTGATCCGCAAGGCATTTGTGCCAAAAGAGGGATTTGAGTTTATGGATGCCGATTATTCCCAGATTGAGCTTCGTGTTTTAGCACATATGTCCGGGGATGAAAAGCTGATCGAGGCATACCGGGAAGCACAGGATATCCACAGGATCACGGCGTCCCAGGTATTTCACATCCCGTTTGACGAGGTGACGGATCTGCAGCGGCGCAATGCAAAAGCGGTTAATTTCGGAATCGTATATGGAATCAGTTCATTTGGACTGAGCCAGGATCTAAGCATCAGCAAAAAAGAAGCTGCAGAGTATATTGAGCGTTATTTTGAGACTTACCCGAAGATCAAGACATTTTTAGACGGACTCGTGACAGAGGCGAAAGAAAAAGGTTATGTGACGACCATGTTTGGAAGAAGACGTCCGGTACCGGAACTTTCAAGCAGTAATTTTATGCAGCGTTCCTTTGGAGAGCGCGTTGCCATGAACTCCCCGATTCAGGGAACTGCGGCAGATATCATCAAGATCGCAATGATACACGTGCATGACAGACTGTTAAAAGAAAATCTAAAGTCACGCCTGATCTTAACCGTGCATGATGAGCTTTTAGTGGAGACGGCGATCGAAGAAGAGGATGCGGTTCGAAAGATTCTCGAGGAAGAGATGCATGGAGCGGCAGATCTTGCGGTCACACTTGAAATTGATGCACATGTCGGCAAAAACTGGTATGAGGCAAAATAAAGATCTGTCATCATTTATGAGGGATGATGCGTTGGACTGCATATGTCCGGATGGTACGAGAGAAAAAATGGATGCGGGGAGCATGGAACGGATGAAATTTATCGGAATTACCGGCGGCGTCGGTGCGGGAAAATCAGAAATACTTCATTATCTTGAAACAAAAGATGGTGTAAAAGTCATGTTGGCGGATGAAATCGCGCATGAGCTGATGCTGCCCGGGACAGAATGTTATCAGAAATTAAAAGACATGTTTTCGGATGAGGATATCTGGAATGAAGATGGTTCGTTTGACCGGAAAAAGTTAGCAGCAGTCATCTTTTCAGATGAAAAAAAACGGGATGCATTAAACGGAATCGTACATCCGGCAGTCAAAAAATATATCAGAACTGTTGCGGATACAGAGCGGGAAAATGGAGTGCTGAAAATCCTGGTTTTAGAGGCAGCATTGCTGATTGAAGAACATTATGATGAAATTTGTGACGAACTTTGGTATATTTATACCAGAGAGGATATAAGAAAAGAACGCCTTATGAGATCGCGCGGATATTCCCCGGAGAAAGTACAGCAGATTTTTGACAGTCAGTTACAGGAAGCGGTTTACCGGAAACACTGTAAAGTGGTGATCGATAATAATGGAACGGTGGAAGATGCCATAAGGCAGATTGATTTGGCAATCACAAATATGGAAAATGAGTAGGAGATACTGCAGATGAGCGACGGAAAAGACATGGAACAGCCATTGGTGTTCGGACTTGATATTGGAACGAGAAATGTGGTAGGAACGGTAGGTTACCGTACCGAAGATCAGTTTATCGTTACTGCTCAGTATATCATGCAGCATGATACGAGAGCAATGTTAGATGGACAGATCCACGATATCGGGCGTGTATCAGGGACGATAAGAAAAGTAAAAGAACAGCTGGAAAAACAGATCGGAAAAACGCTGACGGAGGTATGTATCGCTGCCGCAGGCCGTGTGCTTAAGACAGTTACAACGAGTATCAGTTACGATTATCCGGAGGAGAGCGTAGTTACCGGGGAAGACATTCATACACTGGATCTGCTTGGAATTGAGAAAGCGCAGAAAATTTTACAGGAAATGAATGATACCAACTATAAGTTTTACTGTGTTGGTTATTCTGTAGTCAAATATTTCTTGAATGATGAACCGTTTTCTAATATTGAATCCCACAAGGCAGACCGTATCGGTGAAGATATCATCGTAACGTTTTTACCGGAGGATGTTGTGGATGGACTTTATGCAGCCGTAAATCAGGCCGGGCTTGAAGTGGCGAATCTGACATTGGAGCCTATTGCGGCGATCAACGTCGCAATTCCGGAAAGTTATCGTCTGCTGAATATCGCTTTAGTCGATATCGGAGCGGGAACATCCGATATTTCCATCACCAAAGACGGAAGCATCATTGCCTATGGTATGATCCCTCTTGCCGGAGATGAATTAACGGAACTGATCGTGCAGAATTATCTGGTTGATTTTAAAACGGCTGAATATATCAAGCTGCAGAGTACAACAGAAGAGGAGATCACTTATAAAGATATCATGCTGATCGAGCATAAGATTCCGGCAAAAGAAGTGTGGGAGCTGACTGCGCCGGTGGTGGATGAGATGACAACGGCAGTAGCTGCGAAAATCAAAGAATTGAATGGCGACCAGACTGTCAGCGCAGCATTTATCGTTGGCGGTGGCGGTAAGATCCATGGTTATACGAAAATGCTTGCAGAGAAATTAGATCTTCCGGACGTACGAGTGGCACTGCGTGGTGAAGAAGTACTGCAGGAAGTGGTATTTGAACAGCAGGATATCAAGAAGGATCCATTGCTTGTTACACCGATTGGAATCTGTCTGAATTATTATGAACAGAGAAACGGATTTATTATGGTGCGTTTCAATGGAGAGCGCCTCAAATTATATGATAATGATGGATTAACGATCGTGGATGCCGCATTGCAGGCAGGTTTTCCGAATGAGGATCTTTTCCCGAAACGTGGACCGGAACTTACATTTTTTGTAAATGGAGCAAAACGTATCATTCGTGGAGAGCAGGGAGAGTCAGCAGCAGTTTATATGAATGACAGACCAACAAATCTCAATGCGGCATTAGAGCCGAATTGTGAGATTATCATTGAGCCATCTACGGCTGGCAAGCCGGCAACCTGCACATTAGATCAGTTAGAGGAATATACGACAGATTCCGTAGCCTTTGTGGTTAATGGAAATATTATAAGATGCCCGAAATTCTTAGAGGTCAACGGTAAATTAGAGTTTCCTTCCTACCAGATCCAGGAGGGAGACCAGGTAGAAACAAGAAGCTTTTACACAGTAGGCCAGCTTGCAGAATTTATGGATGTGGAAGTGAATGTGGAGCATGTGATTCTGGTAAACAACCGTCGTGCAACGCTCGACTCACTGATCTATGAAAACTTTACGATTGAATGGACGGTGCGTTCTTATGGCAAACCGTCCTTTCAGCCGGTAGAGCAGGAAGAAGTTCAAACACCGACTGTCGGGGAATATAAGGAAGAAGAGATACCGGATATTGTGGACACGGAAATGAGCGCAGAGGCAGATGGTGCAGAAGTTCAGAATCCCGAAGTACACAATGCTGTGACTGCGGAGGATACAGACGATGCCGGCAATGCGGGCGCAAAAGAAAAGGATTCTGCAGTTACAGATGATGCCGCTACGGTAGAGGAGAGCAAAACGATTACAGACAGTACAGCAGGCGTTAATGGATCTGTTGCAGGAGAGAATGCAGCAGGCATGGATGAAACAGATGTAACAGATGTAACAGATGTAACAGAGGAGAATGCTGACGGCATGGCTGAAGCAGTGAAAAAAGTTACAGCAGAAGAAAACAGCGCGGCAGTTGCAGAGGAAGACGGCAGCATGGTTCTGGTATACATCAACGGACAGCCGGTAAAACTTACCGGAAAACCACAGTATATATTTGTAGATATTTTTGATTTCTACGAATTTGATCTTACTGCCTCAAATGGCAGAGCAATCATTACCAATTTAAATGGTGAGAATGCATCGTATTCTGCAGTCTTAAAGACCGGAGATACAATCGAACTTAGATGGAAAGAGAATTAAAAAAATGGAATTATGCAGCATAGCAAGCGGCAGCAGTGGAAACTGTATCTGTGTGGGATCAGATGAAAATCATGTACTCATCGATGCGGGGATCAGTGGAAAACGAATTGAAAACGGACTCAATTCGATCGATTTGAAAACAGAAGAGATGCAGGGGGTTCTTGTAACTCATGAACACATCGATCATATTTCTGGACTTGGCGTGATCGCCAGGCGTTACGGACTTCCGATTTATGCCACGCAGGGTACGATAGATGCTATTTTAAATACAAAGTCAGTCGGCAAAATAGAGGAATCTTTATTTCATGCGATCACGCCGGATCAGCCTTTTGAAATCGGGGATCTTTTGATTGAACCGATTTCAATCTCACATGATGCGGCAGATCCGGTGGCCTATAAGATAAAAAATGAGGAGAAAACGGCGGCGGTAGTGACGGATCTTGGCACATATGATGAAAACATGATTGATAAAATAAAAAATCTGGATGTGCTTTTACTGGAAGCAAATCATGATGTACATATGCTGCAGGTTGGAAGTTATCCGTATCCGTTAAAACAGAGAATTCTTGGGAAAAAAGGACATCTCTCTAACGAACTGTCCGGTCAGCTTTTGGGAGAAGTGCTCCATGACCATTTCAATACGGTTATTTTAGGGCATCTCAGTAAGGAAAATAATTATGCAGAACTTGCATATGAGACTGTCCGGTTAGAGGTGACGATGGGAGAAAATCCATATAAAGGCGATGATTTCCCAATGTATGTGGCAAAGCGGGACGCGCCGTCGGAGAGAATCATTTTTTAGTTTATGATAATAGAATGTTCGCGAAACACGTATTCTATTATATATGACAATATTTTTTTACAGAGTGTGGCCGCTTATGAAGCTTAGTAGAAAAAGTTATAAATGTGCATCTATTTAACAGTGGAAATTATAAAACATGTATGATATGATGATTGATAATAGATTTGCGCTGATTTAGTAAAGCAGAAAAGTGAGGAGAGCAGAGATGGAGAACACAGCAGACAAGACAATTATTACAGTAGTGGGTAAAGATACGGTTGGTATCATTGCAAAAGTATGTACTTATCTTTCCGAAAATGGCGTCAATGTACTTGATATTTCACAGACAATCGTTTCCGGATATTTCAATATGATGATGATCGTTGACATGAATAAATCAACCAGATCATTTGTGGATTGTCAGAAAGATCTCGATGAGATCGGTGCACAGATTGGTGTATCCATCAAGTGCCAGAAAGCTGAGATTTTTGAAAAAATGCATCGTATTTAGAGAGGAAAGCGGCAATGATTAATATATTTGAAGTAAAAGAGACCAACAACATGGTGGAACATGAAAACCTTGATGTCCGCACCATTACGATCGGTATCAGCCTGCTTTCATGCATTGATTCCGATTTGAAAAAATTAAATGAGAACATTTATAACCGTATCACATCAGTTGCCAAAGATCTTGCAAAAGTTGCAGGGGAGATCGAAGCTGAATACGGTATCCCAATTGTCAACAAACGTATTTCCGTTACTCCGATTGCACTGATCGGTGGTGCAGCCTGCAAGACACCGGAAGATTTTGCAACGATCGCAGATACAATGGACCGTGCTGCAGAAGCAATCGGTGCAGATCTGATCGGCGGTTATTCCGCACTGGTATCAAAAGGCATGACAAAAGCAGATGAGATGCTGATCCGTTCTATCCCGATAGCACTTTGCCGGACGAACCGTGTCTGCAGTTCCGTAAACCTTGCGTCCACAAAGACCGGTATCAATATGGATGCGGTGCGTCTGATGGGAGAGATTTTGTTGGAGGTTGCAGAGCGCTCAAAAGACCGTGATTCTGTGGATTGTATGAAGCTGGTTGTATTCTGCAACGCACCGGATGACAACCCGTTTATGGCAGGAGCTTTCCACGGTGTGACAGAGGCTGATGCAGTGATCAACGTCGGAGTCAGCGGACCGGGTGTTGTAAAGACAGCACTTGAGAAAGTGCGTGGCGAGAATTTTGAGGTACTCTGCGAGACCATCAAAAAGACCGCATTTAAGGTAACAAGAGTCGGACAGTTAGTCGCACAGGAGGCATCCAGACGTCTTTCAATTCCGTTTGGTATCATTGACCTTTCCCTTGCTCCGACTCCGGCCATCGGTGATTCCGTCGCAGATATCCTCTGCGAGATCGGTCTGGAATATGCAGGTGCACCGGGAACAACTGCAGCACTTGCCATGTTAAATGATCAGGTCAAAAAGGGCGGCGTTATGGCATCTTCCTATGTCGGCGGCTTAAGCGGCGCTTTCATTCCGGTCAGTGAGGATCAGGGAATGATCGATTCCGTACAGGCTGGTGCTATCACATTGGAAAAATTAGAGGCAATGACCTGTGTCTGCTCTGTAGGACTTGATATGATCGCAATTCCGGGAGATACCAAGGCAACCACGATCTCCGGTATGATCGCAGACGAGATGGCACTTGGTATGGTAAACCAGAAGACAACAGCTGCACGTCTGATCCCGGTAATTGGAAAAGGCGTTGGCGATACCGTAGAGTTTGGTGGTCTGTTCGGTTATGCGCCGATCATGCCGGTCAACAAATATTCCTGTGATGATTTTATTAACCGTACCGGAAGAATCCCGGCACCGATCCACAGCTTTAAAAACTAACTGCGCGGATCACTGGCAAACATGAAAGTGATTTTAATAAAAAATGCAGTGGAAACACTAGGATATTTTTCAGAACAGTTAGCAGAAACGTTTCAGGAGATGGGGCATGACACCTATTTTGTGGATTACGATGATCTGGTAAATACGGTAGATGGCATCAGCCGGTTTGCCGTGCCAGAGAAAACGGTACTGTGTACGTTTAATTTTATCGGACTTTCCGGGGAAGAGGTCTTTATCGAAGAGAACGGGCGTTATATCTGGGAAAACCAAGGTATCGCGTGCATCAATATCCTGGTGGATCATCCACTGTATTATCATTCAAAACTGGCAAAGCCTCCGGTGCCGGAAATGCGTGTTTTTTGTATTGACAGAGAACATGTGGTATACATGAAGCGCTTTTACCCGGCATTGCCGGTGGAGTTTCTGCCGCTGGCGGGAAACTGTATCTTAGAGCGGAAAGTACCTTCCCCAATAGAAGGCTGCCATGGGCAAAAACAGAAACATAAAAATATACCGTATCAGAAACGGAAATACGGCATCGTATTTACCGGGAACTATACACCGGTGGAACACCTTTACCGGGAAATCGACAGGCAGGGTGCGGAATACCGGACATTTTATTATGAGATTCTGGAGGATATGAAAGCACATCCGGCGGTGTCCATCGACCGGATGTTAGAGGCACATATCAGAAAAGAACTGGGTGCAGTGCCGGATGAGGAGCTTCGCGCGGCGATCGCAGGAATGGTGTTCATCGATATCTGTATGCGGAGTTATTTCCGCGGGGAGATCATAAAATGTCTTGCGGAGCATAAAATCCCGGTACATGTGTTTGGCGCCAACTGGGAGAAATTAGACTGTAGCAGCCATGACTACATTATAAAAAACGGCAGGGAAGTGGATTCTGTGACCTGCGCGGAGGCAATCGCAGATGCAAGGATTTCTTTGAATGTCATGCCATGGTTTAAAGATGGAACGCACGACCGCGTATTTACGGCGATGCTGCAGCATACACTTTCGCTGACCGATGACAGCAGATATCTTCGGGAGAACTTTACGGATAAAAAAGAACTGGTTTTCTATTCGCTGGAGAAGCGTGAAGAACTGCCTGAACTGGTGAAAAAGCTTTTGGAAAAACCGGAGAAATGTATGGAAATCGCAGAGCGGGGATATGAGAGTGCTGTGCAGGAACATACATGGAAACAGAGGGCAGAAGCAATTTTGATGGATTTGGTAAAATGACCGCTTAACTTGTAATATGTACTCCTTTCACTGGAAGTCCAGTACAAGGTGGATATATTAGGTTTGGGCGGTTATTTTTATAAATAAATATATTAACAAAACTTATAAAATTAAGTAAATAAATTCATGACGCTAATAATTGTAAAAACAGGATCAAAATGATAAGATAAAGAAAAACAGCAAACCGCACACATGAAGGAGGAAATCATGGAGAAAATGTCATTAAAAAATGAACTTTCAGGCAATTCCTATCCTGGAAGAGGAATCATTATCGGAAAATCTGCAGACGGAAAACATGCCATCACTGCTTATTTTATTATGGGCAGAAGTGAGAACAGCAGAAACCGTGTTTTTGTTGAGGATGGAGAGGGAATCCGCACGCAGGCTTTTGATCCTTCCAAACTGACAGATCCGAGCCTGATTATCTATGCACCTGTCCGTGTGCTTGGCAATAAAACGATCGTGACAAACGGAGACCAGACTGACACAATTTACGAACTGATGGATAAACAGCAGACTTTTGAGCAGGCGCTGCGCACAAGAGAATTTGAGCCGGACGCTCCAAACTATACACCGAGAATCTCAGGTATTATGCACATTGAAAACGGAAAATTCAACTACGCAATGTCTATTTTAAAGAGTAACAACGGGGATCCGTCCTCCTGTAACCGTTATACATTTGCCTATGAGAATCCGAAAGCAGGTGAGGCTCATTTTATCCATACTTATATGGGAGATGGCAATCCGCTGCCAAGTTTTGAGGGAGAGCCGGCACCGGTTGCAATCGAGGGCGACATTGATGCGTTCACCTCATTTGTATGGGAAAACTTAAATGAGGACAACAAA
>ERZ894220.376-NODE-376-length-38051-cov-20.9378_pt1 | contig 38051 bp, 33 predicted proteins | sample MGYA00380292_ERZ894220 | MGnify/ENA primary metagenome ERZ894220 (study PRJEB32331, sample SAMN06328446) | human gut metagenome | biome: human gut microbiome; feature: stool | host: Homo sapiens | collected 2014-12-05 ... | reverse complement strand
ATGCCGCGGTGAATACGTTCCCGGGCCTTGTACACACCGCCCGTCACACCATGAGAGTCGATAACACCCGAAGCCTGTGAGCTAACCTTTTAGGAGGCAGCAGTCGAAGGTGGGGTTGATGATTGGGGTGAAGTCGTAACAAGGTAGCCGTATCGGAAGGTGCGGCTGGATCACCTCCTTTCTAAGGAGAACCGATTAAGCGAATAGCTTAGTCAAAATTCCTAAGGTCGAACGATAGAAATATCGTCAGAGACAGAACTTGTACTGTTTATCTTTGAATGTACATGTGAAAGCATGAACATTTAAAACACGAAATATTGATATAAGTGGGAAAAGGAAACTGAACCCAATAGAAACCCTGCATGGGCCTATAGCTCAGCCGGTTAGAGCGCACGCCTGATAAGCGTGAGGTCGGTGGTTCGAGTCCACTTAGGCCCACCACTAGCATTGCGTAGCAATGCGAAACATCGTATGAGCGTGTCGGTGTGAAATCGTGAAGCGAAGCGGAGCGATAGGCAACGAAGTTGCCGTAACAAGGAGGCACATAGGCGAATATGATGCCAACCGTAGGTTGGACATTCGTGACATACGAAAAATTACCAAAGGCTTGATATTAGTTAATAACGAAGTATCAACTAAATTTGGGGGTGTAGCTCAGCTGGGAGAGCACCTGCCTTGCAAGCAGGGGGTCAGGAGTTCGATTCTCCTCATCTCCACCAGCGTTTGTGAAACAAACGCGAGCATTCACGTAATGCTAACAACGTCCCGCAGGCTTTTTAGACAAGGGGCAGCTTTTTACGGTAGTAAAAAGTGCAGTTGTTAAAAGCATAGTGAATCTGACCGAAGGTCAGCCAAAGCGCTAACTGAAAGTCAAATATATCAATATAAAAGATTGTACCTTGAAAACTAAACAATGTAACAAACGATGATAGAGAGAAACGAGGAAATGACATAGTAATGTCAAACCCCGATAACTAAATTAGTTATCAAACTAATGTGGAAAGGTTTTTTCGATATACGAGAGTATATGGGTAAAAACTTCAATTTCAAACAAATCTCTAATTCTTATGTAATTCAAGAACCAAACCAAGTTGGTCAAGCTATAAAGAGCGTAGGGAGAATGACTTGGCATCAGGAGCCGAAGAAGGACGTGACAAGCTGCGAAAAGCTGCGGTTAGGAGCAAATATCCATAGACCCGCAGATATCCGAATGGGGAAACCCGGTACGGCAATACCGTATCACTGCATGGTAAATACATAGCCATGTGGAGGAAACCCTCTGAACTGAAACATCTAAGTAGGAGGAGGAAGAGAAAGAAACATCGATTTCCTAAGTAGCGGCGAGCGAAAGGGAAAGAGGCCAAACCAAAGATAGCAATATCTTTGGGGTTGCGGACTGCAAAATTGATTCAATATTTTTAGCAGAAGTGTATGGGAAGACACACCATAGTAGGTAATAGTCCTGTAAGCGAAAAGGATATTGACAAGGCAGGATCCAGAGTACCACCGGACACGAGGAACCCGGTGGGAAGCCGGGGGGACCACCCCCCAAGCCTAAATACTACCTGATGACCGATAGTGAAAAGTACAGTGATGGAAAGTTGAAAAGAACCCCGGAAGGGGAGTGAAAAAGAATCTGAAACCCTATGTTTACAAGCTGCTAAAGCACCATATGAGTGCGATAGCGTACTTTTTGTAGAACGGTCCGGCGAGTGTATGTTGCAAGCGAGGTTAAGGTGTTAAGCACTGAAGCCGAAGGGAGACCGAGTGTGAATAGCGCGTACAGTTTGCAGTATACGACCCGAAACCGGGTGACCTAACCATGGACAGGTTGAAGTGGAAGTAAAATTCCATGGAGGACCGAACCCACGTCTGTTGAAAAAGGCGGGGATGAGCTGTGGTTAGCGGTGAAATTCCAATCGAACTCGGATATAGCTGGTTCTCATCGAAATAGCTTTAGGGCTAGCCTCAGGATAGTTTAGCGGAGGTAAAGCACTGAATGGGCTAGGGGGCTTCACGGCTTACCGAACCCTATCAAACTCTGAATGCCGCATAAATGTTTCCTGGGAGTCAGACTGCGTGAGATAAGTTTCGTAGTCAAAAGGGAAAGAGCCCAGACCTACAGCTAAGGTCCCTAAATGAATTTAAGTGGAAAAGGATGTGCAGTTGCGTAGACAACTAGGACGTTGGCTTAGAAGCAGCCACTCATTTAAAGAGTGCGTAATAGCTCACTAGTCGAGTGATTGTGCGCCGAAAATGTAACGGGGCTAAAATTCATACCGAAGCTTAGGAATGATAGTAATATTGTTGGTAGATGAGCGTTGTGTAAGTCTGCGAAGCTACACCGAAAGGAGTAGTGGAGATATCACAAGTGAGAATGCCGGAATGAGTAGCGAGAATTATGTGAGAATCATAATGGTCGAAAATCTAAGGTTTCTTGAGGAAGGTTCGTCCGCTCAAGGTAAGCCGGGAGCTAAGGCGAGGCCGAGAGGCGTAGTCGATGCACATACGGTAAAGATTCCGTAGCCACCGAAGTCGTTAAATACAGGGACACAGGAACATAGCCCATCCCCACCGTTGGTTGAGTGGGGCGTAAGGGAGCGAAAATTAGTAGCGAAGTGGGTGATTGTACACTGGCGAGAAAAGCTGTATGAATTGACCAGGTGCCCGTACCGCAAACCGACACAGGTAGATGAGGAGAGAATCCTAAGACCAGCGGGAGAAGTGTTGTTAAGGAACTCGGCAAAATGACCCCGTAACTTCGGGATAAGGGGAGCCTACGAGAGTAGGCCGCAGAGAATAGTCTCAAGCGACTGTTTAGCAAAAACACAGGTCTATGCTAAATCGAAAGATGATGTATATGGGCTGACGCCTGCCCGGTGCTGGAAGGTTAAGGGGAAGTGTTAGAGCAATCGAAGCACTGAACTTAAGCCCCAGTAAACGGCGGCCGTAACTATAACGGTCCTAAGGTAGCGAAATTCCTTGTCAGGTAAGTTCTGACCCGCACGAATGGCGTAACGACTTGAGAGCTGTCTCAACAACATACCCGGCGAAATTGAAGTACTGGTAAAGATGCCAGTTACCCGTGATAAGACGGAAAGACCCCATGGAGCTTTACTGTAACTTGATATTGAATTTTTGTATTACATGTACAGGATAGGTGGGAGACAGAGAACTAATGCCGCCAGGTGTTAGGGAGTCGATGTTGGGATACCACTCTTGTAATATGAAGGTTCTAACCTGCACCCGTGAATCCGGGTGGGGGACACTGTCAGGTGGACAGTTTGACTGGGGCGGTCGCCTCCTAAAAGGTAACGGAGGCGTTCAAAGGTTGGTTCAGCACGGACGGAAATCGTGCAACGAGTGCAAACGCATAAACCAGCCTAACTGCGAGACCGACAAGTCGAGCAGTAACGAAAGTTGGAGTTAGTGATCCGGCGGTATGAGAGTGGAATTGCCGTCGCTCAACGGATAAAAGCTACCCTGGGGATAACAGGCTGATCTCCCCCAAGAGTCCACATCGACGGGGAGGTTTGGCACCTCGATGTCGGCTCATCGCATCCTGGAGCTGTAGTCGGTTCCAAGGGTTGGGCTGTTCGCCCATTAAAGCGGTACGCGAGCTGGGTTCAGAACGTCGCGAGACAGTTCGGTCCCTATCTATCACGGGCGTAGGAAATTTGAGGAGAGCTGACCTTAGTACGAGAGGACCGGGTTGGACGTACCGCTGGTGCACCTGTTGTTCTGCCAAGGGCATAGCAGGGTAGCTAAGTACGGACGGGATAAACGCTGAAGGCATCTAAGCGTGAAGCCCCCTTCGAGATAAGATTTCCCATAGCGTAGGCTAGTAAGGACCCATGAAGACTACATGGTTGATAGGCCGGAGGTGGAAGTGCAGTAATGTATGTAGCTGACCGGTACTAATAGTCCGAGGGCTTGACCAAGCATTTTAATCTGCGGAGCAGATAAAAATGCGAATATGTACGAAAGCAAAGGAGCAGAAGCAATTCAAAGAATTGCGAGGAGCGACTGGTTGCCGAAAGGCAATGCGAAGTACATACAAGCGTAAGCTTGAGCATAAAAAGCAAGAGCAGATTAAAATACAGATGTATCGCTACATCAAAGGTTAGGAACGAGAAAGATAAGAAATTAGAGAAAACGCATTGTGAAGTTATGTTGTTTAGTTTTGAGGGTATGACCTCAAAAGAGAAGATCCGGTGACGATAGCAAGGAGGAACCACCTGTTCCCATGCCGAACACAGAAGTTAAGCTCCTTAACGTCGATGATACTTGGTGGGTGACTGCCTGGGAAAGTAGAAAGTTGCCGGAACTTATGGCCCGTTGGTCAAGCGGTTAAGACACCGCCCTTTCACGGCGGTAACGCGGGTTCGATTCCCGCACGGGTCACCAACATTTTAAACAGCCTTTCTTGTAAAGGCTGTTTAATCTATTTAATATTATGGACCATTAGCTCAGTTGGTTAGAGCATCCGGCTCATAACCGGACGGTCCTAGGTTCGAGTCCTAGATGGTCCACCATAAAATAAATCGCATTTTATGCGGTTTATTTTTGTATATACACCTTTTTATACAAATGCTGATTGGATTTTATTGATGAGAAGGATAAAAATAATGAAGAGATTAGATTTTTATTGGTCGTCAAATACCGATTGGTGGGAATGGAAACCAAATGGAATGAGAGTAATAAAGCCCGATGCCCCAAAGGAGGCACAAGAGAGTTACAAACATTATTTAGAACAGATATCCGGAGAACAGGAAAAATCATTATAAACATAGATATTGAGGTATTTTTATGAGTGAATTATTTGATAAATGGGAAGACGATATAAAAAAGTATTGTGAAATTAATAATTTAAGTTTTGAAAAAGCCAAGAATATGGCGAAATGTTGGGGAAAAGATGATTTGATTTTACAATATTATGATAGTTCAAAAAGTAATGGAAAAGGTTTAAATGAGGAGATACCTATGCCTATTGTGTTAAAGATTAAAAAGACAGATAATGTATTGATATTTGAACAAACGGAATATACCAATAAATATTTATCTAAAAATTAATTACTATCAGTTTTTTGAATTTTAGTCAAAAAATATTGACAAAATATAATTTTAAATATATGATAATGGTAAAAAAGCAAAGGTGATTTGATTTGGATAATAAATTATTTACAGTGGAAAAGGCTCTAAAAATTGCAACACAAGCACATAAAGGACAAAAAGACAAAGCCGGTAAAGAGTATATATATCATCCAATAACAGTTGCGGCTAATGTTGAAACTGATGAAGAAAAAATTGTTGCTTTATTGCATGATGTCATTGAAGATACAAAAATAACGTTAGATGATTTAAAATGTTATGGTGTGGGAGAAAATGAATTAACAGCCATAGAATTATTAACTAAGACTGATGATGAAGATTATTTTGAATATATTTCAAAAGTAAAAAATAACAGATTAGCAAGAAATGTTAAAATTGCTGATTTAAGACATAATTCCGATTTAACACGATTAAAAGTAATTACAGATAAGGATAAAAAGCGAGTTGAAAAATATAAAAAGGCATTGACATATTTAATGAAATAAAGAAACTCAGAAATTAAAATATTGAATAATCTAAAAAAGTTACATTTACATAACGTAGAAAAAAGGTGATTTTTTATGACAGAAATAGAATTAGAAACATATTTAGGGAAGAAAATACGAGTAACTCATATATGTGGCAAACAAGTAGAGGGGATGTGTGAAATATTTACACCTGCGTTGGATAATGAGCCGGAAGTCGCTGAAATAGCTTTAAAACCTGAACATTATAAAAGAGGATTTATATGTATAACATTGCCTGAAATTAAAACTATTGAAGAAATATAAACAGTTATACAACAACGGAGAAACAGATGGCATCGATGGAAGAATATTACGGTATAATTCATATAAATGAGGTGAAATAAAATGAATCACATAGATTATGCTTATATAGAATACAAGAAGGCGGATAAATGTTGGTGTTTTTTAAAACATACCTTTTTACGATTCAAAGAAGATCCGATTTTTGTGGAATATGTTGTTATAGACGGACAAGTGTATAAAGCTACGAGGTGTTACGGAAGTCCTCCGCTTGTAATTCAAATTGAGGGTGAATATGAATTCAAAGACTTAAATGTTGGATTTATGATGCCGTCTAAAAAAGAACAACAAGAGAGAAAAGATTATATATTAAATGAAATAAAAAAGGTGAAAAAAGAATATAATATTCACTGAAAAACAGACAAGATAGAAAAAAGGTGATTTTTTATGACAGAAATAGAATTAGAAACATATTTAGGGAAAAAAATAAGCGTGAAATGCATTGATGGTGATATTGTAGAGGGAATGTGTGAAATATTTACACCTGCGTTGGGTAATGAGCCGAAAGTCGTTGAAATAGATTTAAAAAACTGAACAATATAAATGTGGACTGACATCTATAAAATTGCCTGAAATTAAAACTATTGAAGAAATCTAAACAGTTATACAACAAAGGAGAAACAGATGGCATCAAGTAAAGAATTCTTAGAGTACATATTAGAACAATTATCGGAGTTAGAGGAAATAGCGTACAGGGCGATGATGGGGGAGTACATTATTTACTACAAAGGCAGAATTGCCGGCGGAATATATGATGACCGACTGCTTATAAAGCCAGTTAAATCGGCTATTGACTATGTTTCTGACATTCGATACGAAGTACCTTATGAGGGTGCGAAAGAAATGATTTTAATAGAAGAAGTTGACAACAAAGAATATTTAACCGAATTATTTAAGGCGATATATGACGACTTACCGACACCGAAAAAGAAAAAATAACCAATATTGAAAACAACTAAATATTATGGTATAATTCATATAATGAGGTGAGAGAGATGAAAGTAAAGGAAATATGTGATTATTCGGGTTCGACATTGCTTGGAATGAACGGCGGAATGGTTGAGAGTCCCGATTCAAAAAGAATTATATATGCACGCAAAGCAGATTTGACAAAGTCTGAAACGGAAATATGGATATGCGACAGGGATTTTGAAAATCATCGCAAGGTATATGATGTACACTGCGGCAATCACAACGGCCCGTCAGCAACCTTTATAACAAACAGCCTTATAGTTTTTCGTGATGTGGAATTTGAGGGCATAGCCGGCAAAGAGCCGTCTATATGTGTATTCCGTATACTCGATGTTGATACGGGTGAGGTTAAGTACAAAATTCGCGGCAAAGAAAGTCATTGTGCGGAAAACGGCAAGTATCCGTTTTCAATATCGACAGAATATCTTGACAAAAATCACGATTATCCCGAAATTAATTCGTGCGGAATTTACATACTTGATGTTGAAAGCGGAAAAATAACGCTTGTTGCAACAGAGGAAGATATTTTAAATATGGTAAGGAAACACGGTCTTACTCCGAACGAGCATACCGCGTCTGTCAGCCACGTTCAGCTAAATCCGTCCGCAACGGCAGTTATGATGCGCTTGGGCGTAAAGGACTGCCCTGTATTCGGTGCGTTGGGTTGCATAGATTTAGACACTAAAAAAACGCATATGATAGCGGACAAGCCTGTACATCAGCTTTGGTTTGACGATGACACATATATGGCTACACGTCAGTTTAATCAAGGCAGACACATTGAAATGGAAACAAGCTATATTGCACGTTTTTCAAAGGACGGAGAGGAATTAGAAGTGCTTGGCGGAATTTCAAATCATATGGACGGAAGTTTTGACAGAAAATATTTTGCCGGTGACAGATGTTATCCCGACTTTGCACCGAATGTTTATTTGTACAAGCGCGGTGACAAAAATCCGATTGCGACTTTTGAAATATCGCAGGACGAATACACCACATGGAAACTTCAGGTACATCCAAATCCGTCGTTTTCGCGTGACGGAAAGCGTCTGTACTTTAATAAACAGTGCAAATGTTACAACGGAACATACAGAACGGTAGCTGTTTTTGCAGATGTTTCTGAAATTATTTAAAACTAACTTGCAAAAATTGTCCTTTTTTGCTATACTGTATATGTTGTAATTATTAAAGAAAGAATGTGAACATAAATGATTATTATTATGAAAGAATCCGCATCGGCAAAGGAAATCGAGAGTGTTGAAGAACTACTTGCCGAGTTCGGATTCCAAACGCACCCTATTCAAGGCGAAAAGAAAACAGTTATCGGCGCAATCGGCGACAAGCGTCTTTTGAGTATGAATCAAATTCTTACTATGGACGGTGTTGAAAACGTTGTTCCGATTATGAAACCATATAAACTTGCATCTAAGGAGCTTCACAAAGAACCGTCAGTTATCGAAATCGGTCACGGAATAACAGTCGGTGGCAAGCAGCTTGCAGTATTTGCAGGTCCTTGCGCAATCGAAAGCCAGGAACAGTTCACAACTGTATCAAAGGCGGTTAAGGCCTCGGGTGCAAACATTCTTCGCGGCGGTGCGTTCAAGCCGCGTTCATCACCATATTCATTCCAAGGTCTTGAGGGTGATGGCCTGAAGATTATGTACAACAGCGGTCAGGAACTTAATATGCCTATCTGTACTGAAGTACTTGATACAAGAGATGTTGAACTTGTTGCAAAGTATGCTGATATTATGCAAATCGGTGCAAGAAATATGCAGAACTTCAAACTTCTTCGCGAAGTCGGTAAGTGCGACAAGCCTATACTTCTAAAGAGAGGTCTTGCTTGTACTATGGAAGAGTGGCTAATGGCTGCCGAATATATTATGTCTGAGGGTAATGAAAAGGTAATCCTTTGTGAAAGAGGTATCAGAACATACGAAACTGCTACAAGAAATACATTTGACATTTCGGCAATTCCTGTTTCAAAGGAACTTTCTCATCTTCCTATTATTGCCGATCCGAGCCATGCAACAGGTACATATAAGTATGTTCCGGCTATTGCAAAGGGTGCTATTGCGGCAGGTGCTGACGGTCTTATGATTGAAGTACATAACTGCCCTGAAAAGGCTGCGTCAGACGGCGCTCAATCGCTTACACCTGAAAAGTTTGACAAGCTTATGAAAGAGCTTGATCCAATCGCGAAGGCAGTAAATAAGATTCTATTATAAGAAATTTATAGGCTGGATGAAGTTGCCCACATTGTGTGAACAATTTTATTTCAGCCTTTCGTTTTATTGAAGGGAGTTATTGACTTAATATGTTAGGTTATCTTGGTCCGAACGGGACATTTTCACATCAGGCGGCTATGGAATGGTCTGAGGGTAAAGAAGAAATAAAGGAGTTTTCAACGATTTATTCTGTAATTTTGGCGGTTGAAAAAGGCGAAATTGATAGGGCAATCGTGCCGATTGAAAATTCTATTGACGGAAGTATCAACACAACTTTGGATACTCTTGCTTTTGATGTGGATTTATATATAACAGGTGAATACATTCTTCATATAAGCGAAAATCTTATGGTTAAAAAAGGTGTAAAGAAAGAGAATATAAAAATCATCACGTCCCACCCTCAACCGATAGGACAGTGTTCAAAATTATTGTCGCACGAATTTGCGGACGTGAAAATCGAATTTGCCGATTCAACTGCGTCTGCGGCAAAACGTGTAAAAGAATCGGACGGCTCTGTGGCGTGTATTGGCTCACCGAACAGTGCAAAAATTTATGACCTTGATATTTTATGCCACGACTGCGGTGACGACGCAAATAATTCAACTCGATTTGTTATTATTGAAAAAACGCCGAATAAGACAGTTACAGGTCACGATAAGTCATCAATCGTATTTGCGATTGATAATAAACCGGGCAGCTTGTACAGTGCGATTGAGCTTTTGGCGAAGTCCGGAATTAATATGACTAAAATCGAGTCACGTCCTATGAAAAAGGAACTCGGTAAGTATGTGTTCTTCATTGATATTGACGGCAATATTGATGATGCGTCAATTTACTTTGCTCTTGATAAAGTAAGACAGAATACATTTTTCTATAAATTTCTCGGATCATACAATTACTAAAATGCGAAATATTAAAAAAGGAAGTTTTGAAAACTTCCTTTTTTAGTTTGAATTTATAATATCCATAATAGTTTTTTCGGCAAGTTTTACTTCCTGCAACAGTTCATTTGCGGAAAGTCGTGTCGCACCGTTGCCGAGAATGATAATTTGTTCAAGGTTATCCGAAGTGGCAACACGCACACGATGTTTTTTACCGATTTCATGTGTGATTTTTTCGATATACATATCGGCGGTTTCAGCCTCTTTTGTGTACACAACGTTTATATTGTGAATTTTTTCAGCACTGCCGACATTTCCTTTAACTTTATACGCATCAAAAACAAGTATTAAATTGCATTGCTTAAAGCCTTGATAATTGCAAAGAATATCAATCAGTCGGTCACGTGCCATATTAAGGTTATCTTTGGCGAGTGCTTTCAGTTCGTCCCACGCAAAGATTATATTGTAACCGTCTACAAGCAAATATTCGTCACCTAATTTAACAGGCTTTGATTTTTGATGTTTTTTCTGTTCGGTGGCGGATTTCTTTACAGTGTATGACGCTACTTTACGGCGTACAGGACCGTATGTACGTTCAAAAATCTGCATAAGCTCATTATCATCGGCAACCATATTGATGTAGTCGTTTGCACGCTGATAGACGTTTTCTTCTTCATCATCGTCTTGGTCAAGCTTTATGCCGTCAATGTGCATATGGTCGTAAACCTTATCCCACTTTACAACAAAGCCTGCACCGTGCGAACAGAAAACCGAATCGGCGGGATTTTCAATATCGGTTTCGCTGTCGTAACCGATTTCGGCAATCACTTCTTCGGTATTGTGGCAAGGCTCATAACCGCTTAAAATACAGTTTAATCTGCCTTTGCCGTGCGTGTAACCTGTTACGTCCATTTGATAGTCACGCATTGTCGCAACGGGTGCAGAGCCTGAAATTCGCGTCATATCACCGATTGTTTCAGGTTGACTGAATGTACCGCCCATTTGCTGAATGTCGGTCATTGCACGTCCTACGTTTTCGGTAGGTATTTCAAGATGAAATTCGTACCAAGGCTCAAGCAAAACACTTTCAGCCATTTTTAAGCCTTGACGTACCGCACGATAAGTAGCTTGACGGAAGTCGCCGCCCTCCGTATGTTTTTGGTGTGCACGTCCTGCGATAAGCGTTATTTTTATATCGGTAATCGGTGAGCCTGTCAGAACACCGATATGTGCTTTTTCTTTTAGATGGGTGAGAATAAGTCGTTGCCAGTTGCGGTCAAGACTGTCCTCACTGCAATTTACCGCAAACTGCATACCGCTGCCTTTTTCAGTCGGCTCCATAAGTAAATGCACTTCAGCATAATGCCTTAACGGCTCATAATGTCCGACACCCTCAACAGGTGTAACTATCGTTTCACGATATGCAATACCGCCGTGACTGAATTCAATATCAATACCGAATCTCTCTTTTATAATTCGTTTTAAAACTTCAAGCTGAACTTCGCCCATAACTTGAACGTGAATTTCCTGCAACTGTTCGTTCCATATTATATGAAGCTGTGGGTCTTCGTCCTCCAAATGACGTAATTCAGTAAGCGCAGTATGCACGTCAATACCGTCCGTAAGCTCCATACGGTACGTCAAAACAGGCTCAAGAACGGCGTTTTTTGAATCAGGCTCACAACCTATACCTTCGCCCGAATATGTCTGCGTAAGACCGGTTACCGCACAAACTGTACCGGGGAATGCCTCGTCAACCGCTTGGAATTTTGCACCGGAATAAATTCTGATTTGATTTACTTTTTCCGACCACTCATTTTTCTTGTTACCCTTTAAAAGTGTTTTTACCTTTAAAGTACCGCCGGTAATTTTCATATAAGTAAGACGTGTGCCTTGCTCATCTTCGGCAATTTTGAATACCTTTGCACCGAATTTGTCATCGTAAATAATTTGTCTGGTGTACAGTTCAAGTCCTTCAAGAAATTCCGATACACCTTCCATTTTAAGTGCAGAGCCGAAATAGCACGGGAATATTTTTCTTTGTACAACGGCATTTCTTATATCTTGATTTTTGACAGTACCGTCCGCAAGAAATGTATTCATTATAGATTCGTCACACATAGCGAGCGATTCTCTGAAATCTTCATTTTCATAATTTTGCGTAAAATCAATACAACCGTCCGAAAATCTTGTATGCAATTCATCAAGAACGGCGTTTCTGTCGGCGTCTAGGTCCATTTTGTTCACAAATATAAATGTAGGTACATTGTATCGTGCCAAAAGCCGCCATAGTGTTTCTGTATGATTTTGTATCCCGTCCGTACCGCTTATAACGAGGATTGCGTAATCAAGCACGCTCAAAGTACGCTCCATTTCGGTAGAAAAGTCAACGTGACCGGGAGTGTCAAGTAAAGTAAATTCGGTGTCACGAAAACGCATAACGGCTTGCTTTGAAAATATCGTAATGCCTTTGTCGCGTTCAATTTCGTGTGAATCGAGAAATGCGTCACCATGGTCAACACGACCGATTTTTCGTATTTCACCTGCACTGTATAACATTCCCTCAGATAGCGTAGTTTTACCCGAGTCAACGTGTGCAAGTATTCCAATTACAACTCTGTTCATATCATCTCTGCCTTTACAGTATATATTATTTTAATTATATCATAATAGAAATGTTTTGTCCAATTCAAACAAAAAAACGGTATTGCAATGCAACACCGTTTCAGACTGTCGACAAATTGTCCGGAACGTGCAAAATATTATTTTTGTATTTTAAAACTAAATTTATAGCTATAACAAATAACAGGCAAGCCTATCTTTGATATACGGCTTGCCTGTGCACTTTTTGCGAAAATAAACTCTAACGTACCCACGTACGCCGAGGAGTTCATTTTCACAAAATCCGAACTAATTTCTCGACCTCTGTCAGCCTGTCGACAGCTCCTTTTTTTATTCTTCAGCGCCAAGAACAGCGATTTCGCTGATATGACAGTAATTCTTGTCAGGGTCTGTTGCACCGTCACCGTTGTAGCGGATATAACGTGCTTTTATCGTTTCAGGGAACATATACTTTTCAAATTCGCTTGATTCACCTGTGTTTTGAGTTTTTGGAAGTGCAGTTTCCCAAGTCTTGCCGTCAACCGAGTATTCGATTGTGAACGGATAAATTCTTTCGCTGCCTTTCCACATTGCGATTGCAACACCAGAAACGTCCTTTTCTTCGCCTAAATCAAGCGTAAGCGTACTCTTGCCATAACTTGACCAACGCGTGTTCATATCAAGGTCAACCGCACCTGCTTCAACGTTACCGTCATTGTCGCTTGCCTCAACGGCAAAAACGTCAAGTTGGTTAGGATAATATTTTTGACCTGTTCCGTTTAGTGCGACAACTTCAATTTTGTCAGGTACTTTTGCAGATGTGATTGTAGATTTTCTTGATATTGCGGAATCGTCTGACATATTTAAGTCAATATCGCTTATGCAGATATATTTATCGTTGTAGTAAACAATCTTTCCGAGTGCTTCGCCGATTGCACGAAGCGGAACCATTGTTCTGTCGTTGTTTAAAATCGGTGCAGTGTCCATTGTTTTTGTTTCGTTGTTTACAGTGTAATCGTTGCTGCCGATTTTCATTGTAACGGCGTCACCGTTGATTTTGATTTCCTGTGTATCTGCCACCCATTCAACGTCTGCACCGAATGACTCAGAAATAAATCTCAACGGAACAAGAGTTCTTTCGTTTTCGTCAAGATACGGTACAACGTCTGTGCTGTCGTTGTCAACACGTTTCGGAACACCGTTTGTAAGTGCGGTCGGTGTGTCAAGTACAAGTTCAACCTTTTCACCGTTGTATAAATCATTTATATCCCAAGACTTCTTTGCAAGGTCAGGATTTTTTTCATTGTTGCCTACTGTATAAATCTGCGGTACAGGCACATTTTCAGTGTCAAAACCAAGATAATAGCTTAGGTGTGTAGGCTGATTGTAACAGTCGTTTTGATATGCAACGTGCATTCTGTATTGAATGTCGTGCATAAGTGTAGGAATTTTGTAGCTTGTCGGTGTAGTGGTTGTGTAAATTCTCAACGCACTGCCGTCCTTTAGCGGATACATAACTTCTTCACGCCAATCGCCGAAAAGATCGGCGGTAAGTGACGGATTAGCTTTTGTACCGTTTACAGAAGTACAACCCGAAGCGGTGAAGATAGTTTCAACCTTTTCTTTTTCGGGATTCCACTTGCTGATATAAATGTTGTCCTGAACTTCACGTCCCAAATCGCCGTCCCAATAGCATAGGAAGTTTGCCGGCATAGTGTATTTTGTTGAAATGACGGTACCGTCTGCGGCGGTAAGTATTCCTGCGGCTGACCAGCCTTCGCAACCCGGATAACGCGGGTCTATGTCGTCAGATGTGCCGCGACCGTTGTCACTGCCCATTTGTTCGCCGCCGACAAGTATTTCGCCTGTACGTGCGTCACGCATTTCAAAGCTGTATTTTGCTTGAGTTTCTTCGTGACAAGAGTAAACTTCAAGTCCCGGTCTTGACGTGTCAAGGTCACTGACGTGCTGTGCGTCACCGTGTCCCAAACCTGTCGAATACATAGGCTTGCCGTCGTTGTCTATTGCAAGCGCACCGTATATAAGCTCATCGCAACCGTCATAATCAACGTCTGCGGCACTCATTGAGTGGTTGCCTTGTCCGATATATTTATTGTTGTAATCCATTGTGTCAAAACGCCATTTCTTAACAAGTTTGCCGTCTACAAGATCGTATGTTGCAATAACTGTTCTGCCGCCTGTTTCACCCTCAGGACCTGTGTAATAACCTCTTGCAAAAACCATGCTCGGTCTTGTGCCGTCAAGATATGCAACGGCGGCAAGGTATCTTTCGGAACGGTTTCCGAATGTATCGCCCCAAGAGCTTATATCCCATTTTTGACCGCTTGCGGTTTTGCCTGTGATTTGCGGGTCATATTCAACTGTATCAATTACAGAGCCGTCCTCACCCTTGAATACTGTAAGATAAAGCGGACCTGTAAGGTTTTTACCGTTGCTTACAACGGCATAGTTTTTGTTTGCGTCACCGATAACAGAGCCGTCACCTGCGATTGTGCCGTCAGCCGTACGGCAAGCAACTTCGGCTTTTCCGTCACAGTCATAGTCGTATACCATAAACTGCGTATCGTGTGCGCCTGCACGAATGTTAGGTCCCATATTTATACGCCATAGACGTGTGCCGTCAAGCTTGTATGCGTCAAGAATACATTCGCCTGTAAAACCTGCCTGTGCGGCATCTTTGGCGTTTGACGGATCCCATTTTAGTACGATTTCATACTCACCGTCACCGTCAAGGTCACCGACTGACGCATCACCCGGTGTATATGAATATTCTTCGCCGTTTACTTTGTTGTTTTCAGGCTTTTGGATTGGAATATCCATATAATTGTTATCCCAAGTTTGAGAAAATTCAGCCCTGTCTGCCTGTTCTTTACCGTTTACAACGGGTATAATGCAATATTGTGTGTTAGAATCGGCAGCAAATACATCGGTAAAGTTTGTTACATTTAAAGGATCTGTATTTAATTTCTGTCCGTATGAGGACATCTCTTTTGAGCCGCGATAAATGTTATATCTCGTATCCGCACTTTCAGTACCGAGCCAACGCCACGAAATGTATGTATAGCCGTCCATTCTTACGGCAACAGCACCTCTGTTTAGATTTTCCATAGGACGCTGAATATCAGGTCGTGAGTCGATTAATTTTTGTGTTTCGGCGGCGGATTCTGTGTAATCGCCGACTTTCAGACTTTCGCCTACCTCTGCGGCAAGTGCGGAAACAGCCGAACTTGCAAGCATTGCAACTGTAAGCATAGCCGAAATGATTTTCTTTTTATTCATAGTGTATTAAAATCCTCCTTTTCAAAGTATCTAAACTATATTTTATCATATTATAAAAAGAATTTGGGAAAATTTAATAATGAATTCTGATTTTTATAAATTAATATCTGATTTTTCAAGCGATTTGACAAATCAAGATTAAAAGGGTATAATATGAATATATGAACATATGACCGAAAAGAGGAGAAGATAAATGGATAAATGCAGTACCTGTCAGTATAATCCGCAGATTTTAGATAGATTGAAAAATCAACTTCCCGATGAAGATGTAACGGATAAATTGTCGGAAATGTTTAAAGTGTTCGGCGACAGTACAAGAATAAGAATTTTATGGACGTTGTTTGATAAGGAATTGTGTGTGTATGATATAGCGAACGCGCTCGGTATGAGCCAGTCGGCTATCAGTCATCAGCTTAAAACTTTAAAACAGGCAAGGCTTATAAAGTCACGCCGTGACGGTAAAAATGCCTTTTATTCGATTGATGACGACCACGTTAAAAAGATTATAGAACAAATGCTTATTCATATTGAGGAAAACTAAAAAACGGTGCAATTAATTTGCACCGTTTTTGATTGTTGTTTTATAATAAATAAAATAGAATACTGCCGAAATAACTGCGGCGATAGTCCAGCCGACAGGCCAAGAAAGCCATATTCCGACTTCCGAATTAAGTGCGTATGAGAAAACATATGCAAGAATAACTCTTAAAAGCAAGTCGGTAAACGTGCTTGCCATAAACGCCCTCATACGTCCCGCACCGCGAAGAATACCGTCAAATGTAAGCTTTGCGGAAATTACAAAATAGAACGGTGTGACGATTTTTAAAAATATTCTTCCTACGTCTATAATACCTGTCTCACTGCTTTTTACGAATATATTCATCATAGTATTCGGGAATACGAAATACGCAATGAAAAACGGCAGAGAAACAACGATAAGCATAACAATACCTGCTTTAAGTCCTTCAGGTATGCGGAGAAGCTTTCGTGCACCTGTGTTTTGTGCCGTATAGCTTGACATTGCATTTCCGAGCGTTGAAAAACTTGTTATAGCGAATGTATTCAGCTTTATAGCCGCACTGTAACCGGCGATAACGTCAGAGCCGAAACTGTTTACACGACTTTGTATAAATAAATTTCCGACCGATACAAAACTTTGCTGCAAGATACTCGGTATTGCAATTCTTGAAATATGTCCGAGCATACGGATTGAAAATTTTTTATATGTCCCCGATTTTATAACGTGAACTCGTTTTAAAAGTACGGCGAATGCAAGCAGGGAAGATATACCCTGTGCAATAAATGTTGCCCAGCCGACTCCTGTCACGCCCATATTAAATACAATTACGAAAACAAGGTCAAGAATTATATTTCCGACTGACGACATAATCAAAAAATACAACGGAGTTTTACTGTCCCCCATAGCGGTAAAAATACCTGTGCATATGTTGTACAGAAACAGAAAAATCAATCCGCCTATGTAAATATTAAGATATGTCATTGAGTCGGAGAAAATATTTTCGGGAGTGGATAACATTTTTAACATTCCCGAACAGAAAACAATTCCGAAGATTGTAAGAATTGCGGCAAGTACAGTCATTGAAATTATTGAAGTGAAAATAGAAGTTTTGAGCTTTTCAAAATTTTTCGCACCGAACAACTGCGAAATAATAACAGCCGCACCGACGTTTGCACCTGTGGCTATTGCCATAAAAATCATCGTAATCGGATAAGAGGCGCCCACAGCAGCTAATGCCTGGGCGCCTACAAATTTTCCGGCTACGATACTGTCTACTATATTATAGAGTTGCTGAAATACCACGCTCAAAAGCATAGGTATCGAAAAGCTCCATAATATTTTTGAGGGTTTGCCCTCTGTCAAGTCAGTAATCATTTACCTCATTCTTTCTTATTAAATTTTATCAGTCAACATCAACAGGATATTTACCCGAGAAACATCCGTCACAGAATTGACAGTTTGCGTTAGGAATAATCTTTTCCAAAGAATTAACGCTTAAAAATCCGATACTGTCCGCACCGATAAGTTCTTTAATTCCGTCCATGGTGTAGTTACAGGCTACAAGCTGATCCTTTGACGGTACGTCTGTACCGAAGTAGCAAGGAAACATAAACGGCGGAGCAGATGAACGAACATGAACTTCTGTTGCACCGAAGTGACGTAAAAGGCTTACAATTCTCTTTGAAGTCGTACCTCTTACGATTGAGTCGTCAACCATAACGACACGCTTTCCCTCAACTGTACTTTTCAGTACGTTAAGTTTAATTCTTACGGAATTTTCACGCATTGCCTGTGACGGCTGAATGAAAGTTCTGCCGATATATTTATTCTTTACAAAACCGATGTCGTAAGGAATTCCAGATTCCTTTGCATAACCCATTGCGGCACTTAGTCCCGAATCCGGTACACCGATTACAACGTCAGCCTCAACAGGAAATTCCTGTGCCAAGTATTTGCCTGCAAGCATACGTGAATCGTGTGCAGACTGTCCTTCGATAATACTGTCAGGACGTGCAAAATATAAGTATTCAAAGATACACATTGTATGTGGCTGTTTGCCAACGTGAGTTCTGATAGTGGAAATTTTACCGTCTTGAACGACAACAATTTCACCCGGCTCAATGTCGCGGACAAATTCCGCACCCACACTGTCAAGTGCACAAGTTTCCGAGGCGAAAACAATAGCGTCGCCCTTTTTACCCATACAGAGCGGTCTGAAACCCCAAGGGTCACGAGCGGCAATAAGTTTTTGCGGACTCATAACGATAAGTGAAAACGCACCTACAAGGTGATTTATAGTCTTTTCAACCGCCTCTTCAACGCTCTTTGAATTAAGACGTTCTTTGGCGATTGTGTAAGCAATCATTTCTGTGTCGGTTGTTGTTTGGAAGATAGCACCTGTAACGCTTAGTTCTTGTGCCAATTCGTCCTTATTTACAAGGTTGCCGTTGTGGGCAATGGCGATATTACCTTTTACATATCTAAGTACAAGCGGTTGAGCATTTTCACGCATACTTTCGCCTGTTGTCGAATAGCGAACGTGACCGACAGCCATTTTACCGTCAAGTTTTGTCAATATTTCGTCATTAAATACATCGTTGACAAGTCCCATATCCTTGTAATGAGTAATGTCACGATTGTTATTTACCGCGATACCGCAGCTTTCCTGTCCTCTGTGCTGAAGTGCGTAAAGTCCGTAATAGGTCGTTCTTGCACAATCACCGTCAGGATCATAAATGGCGAATACACCACATTCTTCACCGATTCTGTTGTCATTTTGCATAATCTTTATCCTCTCTTAAAATACGCTTTGTATTAAAATTTTGATACATATTATATTATATACTGTTTTTCGATAAAATTCAACAGTTTTTATAAGTGAATTTGCATAGCAAGATCAAATATTGCTTTTTCGACAAAATAAAAAATCTCAAGAATATAGCTCTTGAGATTTTTTTAGGTCATTTTGTGAATGCTTTTGTCAATAATTTACAACGATATTCGAATTAAAATTATTCTCCAAACAATTTTTTGTTTTCGTTATCAATTTCAATCTGTCTTTGCTTTTGTTCATCCGAATAGTTAGGGTGCATATTATGTTCTTTTTCAATCTTGTCTTTTAACTCATCTATAACTTCGGTATCTCTTTCATTATCGACTTCCATAGAACTTATATAAGTATTGATAGTATTACTCGAACGTGAGTTTTCTGATTCTGATAGGTCGTATTTTCCTTGTCGCATACCTGTTAAAACATAATAGTCTTCATCGGTTGCAATGTCGCTGTCATCTCTTGAAAGGAATAATAAAACTTTTTCATTAACTTCAAAGTCAGGATAACCGTCGGAAGAAACGATTGTGTTTTCATCTTCGCCTTTATCTATTCTTACTATAGCTTGATTATCGTCACGTTCGCCGAAAAGGTAATTATCAATGTTTACAACTATGTCTGTCTGAAGAATATTTCTGAAATTTTCACCTTTTTCATTATTGGGATTACTCCATTTACTGTCCATAATTTCTGAAACAGTACCCTCTATTATTAAGTCTGAACGTAAAATAAGCTCACTTTCAGATATTAACGGTATAATACCGTCAACGACTATTTCTTCTTTTTTTGCATTATTTCCGCAAGATGTTGTAGTGAGCATTATTGTGAGACAACACATTAAACTGATTATATTTAAAATAGATTTTTTCATAATAAACCTTTTTCAATAGTGCTATAAAAGCGACAGATTATCTGCCGCTTTTGTCGCTTTTTTATTAGTTATCTGCAAGCATTCTGTTTACTGCCGAAATAAGTGCATAGATTGACGCGGTGTTAATATTTGCGTCAACGCCTGCACCCCAATAAGTTTTGTGGTGGTTGTGGTCATTGATTTCAATATATGTTGCCGCTCTTGAATTTGATGAACGTGTTAGGGCGTGTTCTGTGTAGTTGCAGATTTCAAACTGCTGACCCAAGAATTGTCTTAAACCGTTGCAAAGTGCATCCAAAGGACCGTTACCTTTACCCTCGATAGAGGTAACTTTTCCGTCCTTTTCGATAGTAGCCGAAAGAATTGTACAGTCATCTTCCTCCGTTGAACGATAGAAACGGGTTTTAATAGGCTCTGCCACATTCACATATGTATCCTTGAATGCTTGATGTATTTCGTGATTTGTAAGTACGGTTTTCTTTTCGTCAGACATATCTGTGATAAGTGAAGAAAATTCCGCAAGCATTGGCTTTGGTAGGGTGTAGCCGTACTTGTTTTCCATAATATAGCTTACACCGCCTTTACCTGACTGACTGTTGATAAGAATAGGCTCATATTTTCTGCCGATGTCGGTAGGGTCGATTGTAAGGTATGGGTTAGCCCATTTATTTGACGGACTTGAACCGAATTTATCCATACTCTTTTTGATTGCGTCCTGGTGAGAACCCGAAAATGCAACGTATGCCATTTCACCTGCGTATGGGTGTCTTGGGTTAATCGGCAAACGATTATACTTTTCGTATACTTCGATGATTTCATCAATATTTTCAAGATGAAGTTCAGGGTCGATACCTTGACAGAACATATTAAGTGCAACAGTGATAACGTCCGTGTTACCTGTTCTTTCACCGTTACCGAATATTGTACCCTCAACTCTGTCCGCACCTGCAAGCAATGCAAGTTCGCTTGACGCAACGCCTGTACCTCTGTCGTTATGTGCGTGAACGCTGATAACAAGATGTTCGCGATTGTTAAGGTGCTTGCACATATATTCGATTTGGTCGGCATATACGTTTGCTGTCGCAACTTCGATAGTTGACGGAAGATTTACGATAACTTTGTTTGTTTCGGACGGCTTGAATACATCAAGTACGGCATTTGTAACTTCTGCCGCGTAGTCCGGCTCTGTACAAGTGAAACTTTCAGGTGAATATTCAAAACGAATATTTCCGTCAAGCTGACCGTCAACAAGGCTCATTACAAGCTTTGCACCGTCAACGGCAAGTTGTTTGATTTCTTCCTTGCTCTTTCTGAAAACAACTTCACGTTGAAGTGTTGAAGTTGAGTTGTAAAGGTGGATAATTGCGTTTTTAGCACCCTTTAGAGCCTCAACGGTTTTCTTTATAATATGTTCTCTTGCCTGTGTAAGCACTTGAATTGTGACATCATCGGGAATAAGATTTTCGTCAATAAGACGGCGAACAAATTCAAATTCAGTATGCGACGCTGCCGGAAAACCTACTTCGATTTCCTTAAAACCAAGCTTTACAAGGAATTTGAAAAATTCGATTTTTTCTTCTGTCGTCATAGGTGAGTAAAGTGCCTGATTACCGTCACGAAGGTCAACACTGCACCAAATCGGAGCATGAGTTATTTCATTGTTCGGCCACTGACGATCCTCAAGCGGAATCGGATGGTACATTTTTTGATATTTTTTATAATTCATAATGAACACTGCCTTTCCGGCGAATACGCCTAAAATAATATATGAAATTTCTAACTAAAAAAGCTGAGCCACAATGTGACCCAGCATAATTTCAATACAGTTCAGTACAGAAAAACAAAACTGAAGACCACATTGTCGATTCAGCTTAGGAGTAGGAGGTTATTCAAATTTGCCTTTGAAAATTTATCCATAATTCCGTACCTCTTTCTATACTATATGGCTATTCTACAATAAAATCAAGGCTTTGTCAATATTTTTTCGAAAATTAATATATAGAATTTATAGGGTGAAATTGCGGATTATATAGTGATTTTTTATACATTAAAGGAATAGACGGAGCATATATTGGACGTAGGAGGATTGATTTATGGATATACTGTCTTTATTGTTCCTTGCTGCTGCACTTGCGATGGATGCATTTTCGGCGGCGGTTACGGACGGAATGATTGTGAAAAAAATACGATTTTATGACTCGATTAAAGTGGGATTGTTTTTCGGTGTGTTTCAGTTTCTGATGCCTTGTATCGGAAATTTGGTGTCGGGGTTTGCGACTGATATTGTGGAACGTTTTGACCATTGGATTGCGTTTGTGCTTTTGGGATTTTTGGGACTGCATATGATATGGGAGTCACGCACCGAACAGGAAATACCGAAAAATCCTTTGAAAAATTCATCGCTTTTGCTTGTGGCAATCGCAACAAGTATTGATGCACTTGCGGCAGGTGTCACGCTTGCGGCGGTTGATACGCCGATTTTGTTTTCTTCCGCGGTTATCGGAATTACAGCATTTTTGTTTTCGTTCGGCGGCGTTTTTATCGGTAAGAAGTTCGGCGGTTTTCTCGGCTCAAAGGCAGAATGTATCGGCGGAATTATTCTTATATTAATAGGCGTAAAAACACTTGTCGAGCATTTATATTGACTAAATTTGCAAAGTGGGATATAATGATATTCAGAGCTGTTGAAATTTTGTCGGCAAGCTCAATGATATGTACTTAATATGTATGAAGGGATATTATAATATGGATTTAACTTCACCACGCACGATAAGAAATATTCAGGAACAATTCGGATTTACGTTTAAAAAAGGTCTTGGACAGAATTTCCTGACTGCACGAAACATACTTGAAGAAATAGTTGACGCCGCAGAGATTGAAAGCGGTGTTATAGAGGTCGGACCGGGATTCGGCGTGCTTACGAGCGAGCTTGCGCAAAACAGCGATAAGGTCGTTACGATAGAAATAGACGAACGTTTGATTGATGTGCTTGACTACACACTTGCGGAATATGACAATGTAAAAATCATAAACGAAGATATTTTAAAACTTGATTTAAAAAAAGTTATTGACGATGAATTTAAGGGAGAAAAGGTCAGTATAGCGGCAAATTTGCCGTATTACATCACTACACCGATTATCACTAAATTGCTTGAGGAAAAATTACCGATTAAAAATATAGTGGTTATGGTGCAGAAAGAGGTCGCCGAGCGTATGTCGGCAAAGACGTCAACAAAGGATTACGGTGCGATAACGGTGCTTTGTCAGTATTATACGGAGCCGTCAATCGTGGCAAATGTTCCTGCGTCACTGTTCGTTCCGCCGCCAAAGGTGGACAGTGCGGTGTTAAAATTAAAGGTACTTGATAAACCGTCGGTGGAAGTAAAGGACGAGGGTGTATTTTTCAGAGTGGTGAAAGCGGCATTTTCACAGCGAAGAAAAACTCTTTTAAATTGCCTTTCGGCAAATTTTCCTATTCCGAAAGATGAAATATCAACACTTCTTGAAAGTATAGGAATTGCACCGTCAAGACGCGGTGAAACACTTTCACTTGAAGAATTTGCAAATATCGCCGATACATTATTACAAAAGATAAAATAGGAGGATTTTCAATGGAAATCTTTTCATTTGGTGAACGACTTATGATTTACCGTAAAAGAGCGGGACTTTCCAAAAAAGAACTTGCCAAAAGAGTAGGGATAAGTGTTTCGACACTTACCAAGTATGAAAATGACGAATCACAACCGAATGTTGATATGCTTACCGATTTGGCTATTGTACTTGACATATCTGTTATGAAACTGCTTTCAGGTTTCGGTGATCCGATTCGTGAAAAATACAGACAGGGACTTTTAAATATTTCGCTTGAAAAAATGAATGCTTTGCAAGAAAGGCATTTGCTATAAAAAAATAGGATTGCGATTAATGCAATCCTATTTTTATGTCATGTTTTTTATTTCTTCTTGTTGCCTGCTTTTGCTCGAAGGCTTGTGCTTAGAATTTTCTTTCTCATTCTAAGATGGTTTGGAGTTACTTCCAACAATTCATCATCAGCGATAAAGTCAAGACACTGTTCAAGGCTCATTTCTCTTGGAGGAACAAGTCTTAATGCATCATCAGAACCTGATGAACGGGTATTTGTTGCGTGCTTTTTCTTACATACGTTAACAACAACGTCCTCAAGTCTTGCGTTTTCGCCGACAATCATACCTTCGTAAACCTTAACGCCTGCACCTACGAACAAAGTACCTCTTTCCTGTGCGTTGTAAAGACCGTAAGTAATAGTTGTACCGTCCTCCCAAGCGATAAGAGTACCGCGGGTTCTGCCGTTAAAGTCACCTTTGTACGGCTCGTATTTTTCAAGAATACTGTTTATGATACCCGTACCTTTTGTTGCGGTAAGAAGTTCACTTCTGTAACCGATAAGACCTCTTGACGGAATTAAAAATTCAAGTCTTGTATATCCCTGTGCAGTCGGTGCCATATTTGTCATTTCACCTTTACGGTTTATAACACCGTCCATTACAGTACCTGTGTATTCGTCCGGAACGTCAACTGTAAGTCTTTCGATAGGCTCGCATTTAACGCCGTCAATTTCTTTATAAATAACAACAGGATTTGAAACTTGAAATTCATAACCCTCACGGCGCATATTTTCGATAAGTACTGAAAGGTGAAGTTCACCACGTCCAGAAACGATAAAGCTTTCTGTCGAATCTGTTTCGTCAACTCTAAGACTTACGTTTGAATCAAGTTCTCTGAACAATCTGTCACGAAGATGACGGGAAGTAACGAATTTACCGTCTTGACCTGCAAACGGACTGTCATTAACGCTGAAAGTCATTGAAAGTACAGGGTCATCGATTTTTACGAACGGAAGTGCTTCGGGATTGTCAACGTCACAAACCGTTTCACCGATATTAATATCAGCGATACCCGAAATTGCGACAACGTCACCGGCACCGACTTCGTCTGTAGGAACTTTTTTAAGTCCTTCAAAAGTAAATAGCTTTGTAGCTTTTCCTCTTGTTACTTTACCGTCATGACGGCAGATTGAAAGCGGCATATTAACCTTTATGCTGCCTCTTTCGATTTTACCTACGGCGATACGGCCTGTATAATCATCATAGTCAATGTTTGAAACAAGCATTTGGAACGGTGCGTCGTCCTCGCATTTAGGGCAAGGAATTGAATTTACGATAAGTTCAAACAATTCTGTAAGGTCATTGTTCGGTTGTTCCGGATTGTATTCTGCGGTTGCCCAACCGTCACGTCCCGACGCATATATAACAGGAGTGTCAAGCTGTTCTTCTGTTGCACCCAAATCGATAAACAGGTCAAGCACTTCATCAACAACTTCGTAAGGTCTTGCGTTCGGTCTGTCAACCTTGTTTACAACGATAACGGGCTTTAGGTCAAGTGCCAATGCCTTTGACAATACGAAACGTGTCTGTGGCATACAACCCTCAAATGCGTCAACAAGTAAAAGTACGCCGTCAACCATTTCAAGACCGCGTTCAACTTCACCGCCGAAATCGGCGTGTCCCGGTGTATCAATAATATTTATTTTAACACCCTTGTAGTAAAGAGAAGTATTCTTTGCAAGGATTGTGATACCTCTTTCTCTTTCAAGGTCGTTTGAGTCCATAACTCTTTCGTCCACTTGTTCGTTTTCACGGAATGTACCGCTCTGTGCAAGCATTGCGTCAACAAGCGTTGTCTTACCGTGGTCAACGTGGGCGATAATTGCGATATTTCTTATATTTTCACGTTTTATCATAATTAATCTCCTAATCTTCTCATTTTATTACTCTAACCTCTTTATTATATACCCGTTTTGCAATTATTACAATATTTTTGCCGAAAAAACAGAATAATGTACAAAACCGACCTTGCATAAACACTGTTTAAATGTTATAATAACAAGTGATTTAATAAATGAGGAGTAAAGATAATGGATTTTAAAGAACATATAATTGAAAAAATTGTTGATATAACAGGACTTGAAAGAGAAGTTGTGGAAAAATCCGTCGAAGTTCCGCCTGATGAAAAAATGGGCGACATCGCATTTCCGTGCTTTCCTCTTGCAAAGGTTATGAGAAAAGCACCTCCTATTATTGCGCATGAGCTTGCCGAAAAAATGTCGGGTGATGATTTGATTGAAAAAGCACAGGCTGCCGGCGGTTATTTAAACTTCTTTTTAAACCGTGAAAAGTTTATTTCCGAAACAGTTTCTTCTGCACTTGACGCAGGCGAGGATTGGGGCAAGTCGGATATGGGTAAGGGCAAGACTGTACTTGTCGAATATTCGTCACCGAATATAGCAAAGCCGTTCCATATCGGTCATCTTTTCTCAACGGCTGTCGGAAATTCACTTTCAAAGATTTACAAGCACCTTGGATATGACGTTCAGTCGCTTAATCACCTTGGCGACTGGGGTACGCAGTTCGGTAAGCTTATATGTGCTTACAAGAGATGGGGCGTTAAAGAGGTTATCGAAAAAGACCCTATAAACGAGCTTTTAAAGATATATGTAAAATTCCACGAAGAAGCTGAAAAACACCCTGAACTTGACGATGAGGCAAGAGGATATTTCAAAAAACTTGAGGACGGTGACGAGGAAACAACGGCTCTATGGACATATTTCAGAGATATAAGCCTTGTTGAGTTCAAGAGAGTATATGATATGCTTGGCGTTAAGTTTGATTCGTACAACGGCGAGGCATTCTATTCGGATAAAATGGACGAGGTTGTCAATATACTTCGTGACAAAGGATTGCTTACCGAAAGCGACGGCGCACAGGTTGTTGACTTGTCAGAGCTTAACATACCGCCTTGTATCGTACTTAAATCGGACGGTGCGACAATTTATGCAACACGTGATATTGCGGCGGCTCTATACCGTCACAGAACATATGATTTCTATAAAAATATATATGTTGTCGGTATTCCGCAGTCACTTCACTTTAAGCAGATATTTGCCGTAATGAAAAAAGCAGGCTGGGATTGGGCAGATGATTGTGTTCACGTTGGTTTCGGTCTTGTAAAACTTCCGGGTAAGAATATGTCAACACGTCACGGTGACGTTGTATTCCTTGAGGACGTTTTAAACGAATCAATCGAAAAAACTAAGGAAATTATCGAGAAAAACGGCTCAAATGTTGAGGATATCGAGGACGCGTCAAAGAAAATCGGTATCGGCGCAATACTTTATACATTCCTTAAAAATTCGCGTGAAAAGGATATTATATTCAGTTGGGATACTATGCTTGACTTTGAGGGCGAGTCTGCTCCGTATTGTCAGTACGGTTATGCACGAGGCAGAAGTATTTTGAGAAAAGCAGAGGGTATTGATTACTCAAACGCAGACTTCTCAAAAGCAGCATCTGATGAGGCATATTCGCTTGTAAAGCAAATTAACGGATTCGGTGACGCGGTAAAAGATGCGGCAGATAAGAACGAGCCGTTCTATATAAACAGATACGTTACAAATCTTACAAAGTCATTCAACAAGTTCTATAACACAAATCCTATTATGAAAGACGATGTGGATGAAGAAACAAAGAAAGCACGTCTTGCAATAGTTGACGCAACAACAAAGGTTATAAAGACAGCATTGGGCTTGCTTGGAATTGAAACTGTTGAAAGTATGTAATTTATAAAAGGGTGTTGTATGTGCAATGATATATTCGCAAAATATAAATAAAGTGTGTGCCGTCTGTCAGATGGCACATAAAAAAAGCGAAGATGAAATGTATTGTGATATAAAAAAACAAGCGGTGTCCGTTACCGATACCGCTTGTGATAAATTCAAATACGATATTTTAAAACGTCATGTAAGACGTATGCGTAAATTGAAAACGAATTTTAATCCTGAGGATTTTTCACTGTAACAGTGCTTGACATGACATTTGTTAAGTGTTATAATTCAAATAGAGAGTAGGAGCAGTAAAACGATTGTTTCTACGTCATAATGTTATGTAAATGTAGATTACATTCTACACAACCGCCTTATGTCCGTAAGGCGGTTATTTCTTTATTACCCATACAATAAGCAAAATCAACAATAATTGTACCGTTGTTTCACTCATAGCTGAATCCTTTCCGAAACAACCGCCTACCGCTCAAACTCAATATCCGAGCCGTTAGGCTGTTTATAATATATCATATTTTGCGGTTATGTGCAAGCAAACCGCTTTTTTTAAAATTCTTTTCCGTTTAAAATTTCAACGTAATCTTTATAATTTTCTTCCAAAAGTTTTGGGGTATCAAGTCCGTAAGGACATTTTGATTTACATTGATTACAGTGCAGACAATTTTCTATCTTTTTCATTTTAGCCTGAACAGCCGGAGTAAGCTGAAGTTCGGACGGTGAACGTCTTAGAAGAAGTGACATTCTTGCACAGTTATTTATTTCAATACCGACAGGACAAGGCATACAATATCCGCAACCGCGACAAAATTCGCCTGCAAGCATTTTTCTGTCATTATCAATAAGTTCCTTAATTTCACCTGTCACAGACGGTGGGTTTGTGTTGTAACTCAAAAATTCGTTAAGCTCACTCATACGCTGAACACCCCAAATAGGAAGTACGTTATCATATTGTGCCATAAACGCATAAGCGGCGGCGGAATTTGATATAAGACCGCCCGAAAGTCCTTTCATTGCTATAAAACCGAGATTATTCTTTTTACAGTTTTCAACTATCGCAATATCTTTATCCGTTGCAAGATAGCAGAACGGGAACTGAATTGTGTCGTAAAGTCCGGAGTCGATAGCCTCTTGTGCGACTGCAAGACGGTGATTTGTAAGACCGATAAAACGAATTTTTCCTTGTGCTTTTGCCTCAAGCATTGCCTCATAAAGTCCTGTACCGTCGTTCGGTTTCGGACAGAATGACGGATTGTGGAATTGGTAAATATCTATGTAATCCGTTTTCATATTGTTAAGACTTGTATTTAGGTCTTTCCAAAAATCATCGGCATTTTGTGCGGCGGTTTTTGTGGCAATGTATATTTTGTCACGAACGTCCGACAGCGCATAACCGATTTTTTCTTCACTGTCTGTGTAAAAACGTGCGGTGTCAAAAAAATTAATTCCGCTGTTATACGCATGAAGAAGTATTTCTTTTGCGGAATCAAAGCTTATACGTTGTATCGGCAATGCACCGAATCCGTTCTTACAGACTTTAATTTCTGTCCTGCCTAAAGTTACATAATCCATATATTTTCGCCTCTTTAAATCAAGTTTTCTTAAATTATATCATATAGATTTACCACATTCAACATAAAAAGCAATCTTTGCAATATAAAAGACAATTATTGAATAACAAAAATGTGTGTGATGTGTTAAAATAGAAATAACATTATAATGGAGGAATTTTGTTTATGAAAGAGGGTAAAGTTTTCTGTTTTCATCACGGCTGGCATTTCCTGCTTGCGGATGAGTTTCCTATGCAAAAAGCACTTGAAAAGCATAAGGATAAAAACGGACGCTGTTTTTATGAACTTGATTATATAGAAGAAAATTGGGAGAGAGTAACGCTTCCGCATACGTTTAACGATACCGATTTGTTTCGTGACAGAATAAAGGACGCCGGCAGCGGTCAAAAACGTACTGCGGCATTTTACAGAAATTATTTGACCGTTCCGAAAGAATATTGCGGTCAAAAGGTACTTATCGAATTTGAGGGAATACGTCAGACGTGCTATTTGTACGTAAACGGTAAAATGGTCGGATATGTCGAAAATGGTGTTGCGCCGTTTGGGTTTGATTTGACGCCGTTTATCGATTACGATAAACCGAATTTAATCGCTGTTGCTACTGACAACACCGCCACGCGTGAAACGGATTTTTGCATTGCAGAAACACCGAACAAGCCTGACGTTATACCCGGTTCGTACTTGTTTCCGCAGGACAAAGAGGTCGATAAAGCGTGTGAGGGTGTGGGATATTTCTGGAATTGCAATGACTTCAATCCGTCTGTTGGCGGTATAACAAGACCTGTAAAAATTCATTTTAAACCAAAGGTGCATTTGACTTTGCCGCTTTACAGCAATCTTATGACAAAGGGTACATATATTTATGGCAGTGATTTTGATATACAAAACGGTACGTCGAAAATAAATGTTGAGTCGGAAATCAGAAACGAAAGCGGAAAAGATGTTAAGGCATATATTGAGATAATCGTAAAAAATATTGTCGGCGAAGAAGTAACGCGTTTTAAATCGGACGAATGTGTTGTAAATTCAACAAGTGCTAAAATACCGCCGTTGTCAATAACGCCGACAGACGCATATATTGCGGAGATTTTGCCTGACGGGAGAAAGCACTATACAGCGGTTAATGATGAAAGCAAACTCGGCGAAACGATTACAAAGTCGCTTAACGTAACGGAAGTAAGCGCCGTTTCGGATACAACAAAGCTGAATTTTTGGAGCATAGCCAATCCGTTTTTGTACAGAGCGGAAGTAAGACTTTTTGCGGACGGCGAATTGTGCGACAGTGAAGTTATCGAAACGGGTTTCAGAAAGGTCGGTTACGACAAGGATAGGGGAGTGCTTTTGAATGATGTTCCTGTTTGGCTTAGGGGTTACGCACAAAGGGCAACAAATGAATGGGCGGCAATCGGCATTGCACCCAAATGGCTGAAAGACGTTGACGCAATGCTTATAAAAGAAAGTAATGCAAACCACATTCGCTTTATGCACGTTGCAGGCTCAAAAGCAGATGTTCGTTCGTTTGACCGTCACGGTATTGTGTGTACACAACCTGCAGGTGACAAAGAACGTGAGAATTTCGGCAGACAGTGGAAACAAAGAGTTGAACTTATGCGTGATGTGATAATTGCGTTTAGAAACAGTCCGTCAATTTTGTTTTGGGAGGCAGGTAACAATTCTATAAATAAAGAGCATATGGCTGAGATGCGTGCGATTAAAGAAAAACTTGACCCAAGCGGCGGAAGATTTATGGGTTGCCGTACATTGAATACAGAGGACGTTATAGAAGAATCTGAATTTGTCGGAACTATGCTTAACCGCCATGCCGCAAGATTTACTGCCGCGCATGGTCCGATTATGGAAACTGAATATTTGCGTGAAGAAGCACCGAGAAGAATTTGGGACGATTTTTCACCGCCTGATTTTGATTATAAGACAAAGTGGGGCGGAAAGGGCGGTCGTAAGCAGGTCGGTATTGATTTTTACGATATGACTTCGGAGGACTTGGCACTTGCTTCGGCTAAAGGCTATGGCGAATTTTTTAATGACAGAATAGGCGGTGCGTCGAAAAAGGATTATTACAGCGGTTGTGCGGCTTTGTGCTGGACAGATTCGGCACAACACGGAAGACAGGCGTACAGTGAAAACGCAAGAATGAGTGGCAGAGTTGACGCGGTACGTAATAAAAAGCAGAGCTTTGACGTGTTCCGCGTTATGCAGTCACCGAAAAGTGCGGTTAAAATTTTCGGTCACCGGAATTATCCTAAAGCTGACGGTGACAATTACAAATACAATGTGAAAAAGTTCAACGGCACATATTGGAAAGAAACAGGCGAAACGGATTTTCGTGACGCATATAATAAGACGGTGTATGTAATCGGCAGTTATGATATTGCGAAAATTGTTTTAAAAGTCAACGGCAGAGAAGTCGGGGTGTGTGATAAAGCGATTTACACATTTGTGTTCCCGTTTCCGAATATCGACATAACCGAAAGCGGTGAGATAACCGCATACGGATATGACTGTGGCGGCAATCTTGTTGCAAGTGACACGATTAAAACAGTCGGTGAACCGTCACAAATTCACTTAACACTTCACACCGATACAAACGGACTTAAAGCTGACGGCAATGACGTTGCATACGTTGATATTGAAGTAACCGATGAAAACGGCGATATTTGTCCGTTGTGTTATGATAAAATTGACTTTGAATTCAGCGGTGACGGTGTATTCTTGGGCGGATATAACAGCGGTAAATTTGATTTCGGAGATAAGCACGAGAGTGTTATACATAAAAATTACGTCTATGCCGAGTGCGGTACGAACAGAGTGTTTATTCGTTCGACAGAAAATGTCGGAAAGCTAAAGCTAAAAGCGAATATGAACGGCATAACGGCGGAAATCGAATTTGAAAGCGTTGAAACCCAAAATGATACTCTTACGGAATGTACGTTTGACGGAATATACGAAGATTGCAAAAATGACGCAGACAGAGCGGAATTTGAGGCGATAGAACAAATCGATAACATTAAGTATGTTCCCGAATCCGAGCCTTACTGCAAAATACTTGTGAACGGTCAAGAGCCGGATACAAGGGGAGTAAGGAGCCTGAATAAAAACGGTCGTATATGGGGTGCGGTGATTTGTATTCTTGAGCGACTTAAAACCGAGTGGAGCGAACATTTCGACTTTGAATATAATTCGGACGAAAAAATACTTACACTGAAAAGCGGTGAATATGTCGTTACGGCAGAGTGCGGACGTACTCATTTACTTGTAAACGGAAATGAAAATCTTATGGACGGTGAGCCGTATATTTCGGACAGCGGACAATTCGTTATGGAAGTCAGCGCGATAGCGTCATATATTGACGGCGTAAGTGCGTGGTATGACGATAAAGTGGAAGTTTTCAGAATAGAAACCAAACAATAAAAGACTGTCGGCAAAAAATCGCCGACAGTCTTTTTTAATCATTATCATTATTGTTATTCTTCTTTAATTTTCTGCGGCCGTCTATAACGACCAAAAGCAGAAATATTACAATAAGAACAGTCAATACAATAGCTTTTGCAGACATAATTTATTCTCCTTATTTACAGAAAACGTGTTTTCCTATAGTTTTAATAATAGGTCTTGTACGGATCCATGAACTTGTTGCTGTGGATGGGTTGTAGTAATATATTGCACCGCCTGTCGGATCCCAGCCGTTCAAAGCGTCGCGCGCGGCATTATAGCAAGATGATTGTATCGCTTTGTTAATCTGTCCGTCGTCAACGGCGGTAAATGCACCGGGTTGATATACAACTCCTGCGATTGTGTTCGGAAACGAGGAATGACGTACGCGGTTTAAAACAACCGCACCTACTGCCACTTGCCCCTCATAGCTTTCACCTCTTGCTTCACCGTTTATAACCATTGCAAGAAGTGTTGTATCATTAGAATATGAACTTGATGATGAGCCTGTCGGCAAACCTATTTTTGAAAGTGTTTCGGGACCTGAGATACCGTCGGCGGTAAGACCGTTCTTACGCTGAAATTCTTTCACCGCATTGGCGGTACGCCAACCGTATATTCCGTCAATACTTCCGCTGTAATATCCCCAAGACTTAAGCCTTGTTTGAATATTTGTGACTTCCTGACCTCGCGAGCCTATCTTTGACAATGCGAAAACGGTACTTTCGCAAAACACACAACATATTACTGTTGACAATAAAATTACCGATATTCGTTTAGATATATGTTTCATAAGAAATCCTTTCTTTCTTGATGTAATATATATCTATTTTTAACGGATATTTTGTTTTTAATACGCAATTATAGGTAATTTTATTTGAACGTGAATTGCAAGCGTCAAAGCACATATTTGCTCAGCACCGTTATTCGCCAATTCTCTTGCACAAGACTGAGCGGTGTTTCCTGTGGTGTAAATATCGTCAAAAAGCAATATTTTCTTACCGTCACATTTTTCTGTGCATTTGAATGCACTCTGAACATTTGTAACACGTTCCGTTCGTACAAGTGAACTTTGTTTTTTAGTTGCTTTTGTGCGGATAAGCAAATCTGTACGCATAGGTATTTTTAAATACTCCGCAACTTCTTTTGCTATAAGTTCGGATTGATTGTAACCGCGTTCCTTTAAACGTTTCTTGTGCAGAGGAACCGGAACGATATAATCAAATGTATCCCATATATCATATGAATCAAGATAATTTTTCATCATATCGGCAAGTAATTTTGCATAGGCTTTGCAATTTGAGAATTTTAAATCAAGTATAACTTTACGCATACTTTTTGTGTATTCAAAGGGGGACATTGTGAAAGCGATATGTTCCGTACCTTGATAAGGTGAGGCGTATGCCGTTTTGTCAAGATTTTCAAAACAGTGACGGCATATGCCGATTTTACCGTTTATAAGGTGAGCGGTGTCGCTCTCTTTTCGTTCGTCACAAAATACACAAATATACTTACTCATATTACCACTTTTTCTTCGGACATTTGCCGTCCGATAATCTCGCTCTTACCTGCATAACGCAGCCGCATACACCGCACGTTGAGCCGTACATAAAATCATCGCAGTTTTGACAAATATCAAATCTGTTTTCATATACATCACTGCTTACAAGCCGTACACTTTTCATTGAAGTGACTTGCTCAACCATTTTTTGAATATCGTCTTCGGAAAGAACGGTTTTTAATTCGCACCGTTTACATTTTGCCATTACTTTAATGTTATTACACAAGCACTCATTTTAGGCAGCTTGAATGAAAGTTTACCGTTTTCAAGTGATACATCAAACTTTTTCGGCTCAACTGTGTTCGGTGCGTCAAATGTGTTGCAGTCGTTCATATGCTCCGATACAAGAATTTCTCCGTCTGCAACAGAAAATTCACTGTCACGCAAATCAAGCTCCATATCTTCGTCACTGTCAAGACTTGTGTTGCAGATTGAAACAGTCATTTCACCGTTTTTCTTTGAGGCTGAAATGCTGATTTTAGGGAACTTCAAGCCGTTGATTTCCTGTTCTTCGCAGTCATAGTCAACGTCAACTCTTTCGCCGTCCATATGACCTTTCATCATTCTGAACAAGTGATATGTAGGTGTAAGCACCATTTTTTCACCATCCGTAAGAATCATTGCCTGAAGTACGTTCACCATCTGTGCAATGTTAGCCATCTTAATACGGTCGTTGTGCTTGTGGAAAACGTGAAGTATAAGCATACCGCTTATAACGTCACGCATAGTATTCTGCTGATATAAAAATCCCGGATTAGTTCCGATTTCAACATCAAACCAGTTGCCCCATTCGTCTACGATAAGATCGATTTTCTTTTCCGGATCGTATCTGTCCATGATTGCAGTATGAACGTTTATAACTTTGTCCATCTTCATAGCGTTAGCCATAAGTTTATACCAACCGTCATTGTCAAATTCGGTTGCACTGCCTTTGTTTTCCCAAGCACTTTCAAAAGTATAGTTGTGCAGAGAAATACCCTCTGTCATATGACGGATATTCTGCATTAATGTTTCCATCCAACGAGTATCGTCAACATTCGGACCGCCTGCAATTTTGTAGATTGGCTCATCGCCGTAGTTTCTTATAAATGTTGCATATCTCTTGTATAGGTCGGCGTAATATTCGGGACGCATATTACCGCCGCAACCCCAGTTTTCATTGCCGACACCGAAGAATTTTAACTTCCAAGGCTTTTCGCGGCCGTTTTTACGGCGTTCGTTTGCAAGCGGTGAATCACCGTCAAATGTCATATATTCAACCCAGTCACGCATTTCCTGTACAGTACCGCTGCCGACATTTCCGCATATGTACGGCTCTGTTCCGAGCTGTTCGCAAAGCTCAAAAAATTCGTGTGTACCGAAGTGGTTGTTTTCGACAACACCGCCCCAATTTGTATTTACCATATAAGGACGCTGTGATTTTTCGCCGATACCGTCACGCCAGTGATAGTCGTCCGCAAAACAACCGCCCGGCCAACGCAATACCGGTATTTCAAGCTCCTTTAAAGCGTTTACAACATCACAACGCATACCGTTTTTGTTAGGTATGTCCGAATTTTCATCAACATATAATCCTTCATATATACATCTGCCAAGATGTTCGGCAAATTGACCGTAAATATATTTGCTTATCTTTCCTTGATTTCTTGCTGTATTTATTATTGCTTTTGCCATTTCATTTCCTCTCTTTCACATACAAAAAATATCCGTTTTGATTATACTATGACCGAATTTTAAATGCAATATGTTAAAAAAAATACTCTGATATTTAATGTTTTTTTCTGATTTTTAAAGTACTTTTATGAATAAACCTTTCATAACGTCAAGCGATTTTTGATGCATTTCTTCGTCTGCCGCGGCGGTAAGAGATGAGTCGACAATTATTTCGGTATTCGGACAAGCCGATTTTGCCATAACGGCATTTGAAAGTACGCATATGTTGCTCACAAGTCCGCAAAGCTCTATTGTATCGAAGTTTTTGCCTTCAAGATACTTTGCCATTTCAAGCGATGGGAATGTATTTTTTTCAAAACATAGCTTGCCTTTTAAAGCGTCGGCTAATCCGCCGTAAAGCTTGTGACCGACGGTTCCTTTAATGCAATGGGGAACAGGCAGACTTTTACCCTCTGCTGTGGTGAGATAGTCGTCAAAATGAGTGTCTAAAGTATATATTATTTCGTCATTTTGGTATTCGGCGATTTTTTCTAAAATGCCTTTTTCAAGCTCTTTTGCCTTGTCAAAACCAAGACTTCCGCATACAAAATCATTTTGGTAATCTACTACTATAAGTAATCGTTTCATATTCATTCACTCCTTTTTCATTATTATAACTTAAATCAAAGTATATGTAAATAAATTTCACCTTTATTGGTATAAAATCATACTATATATTACGGATATGTAAATCCGAATTTGAAAAAAGGAGTTGTTATAAATGTCAGAATCAAATAAACCGAGCTGCCCTTATCCGAAGTGTGGTTGTGTCGGCTACGGTTATGTTCCTGTGCAGGAAATGGAAGAAGTTTATGATGATTGTACAGGGCTTATGCAAGGTACGATATTCCCTGAACTTGATTTGAATATGTGTGAATACGGTAAGGTTTGTAAACAGTGGGGAGGCGGTATGTGATGGAATGTTCAAGAGTTGAAATGCTGAAAAAAATTCAGTGCAGCAATTTTGCCGCTTATGATATGCTTTTGTATCTTGATACCCATTCGGACGATAAAAAGGCATTCAGAATGTTTCAGGCACTTGTTAAGAAAACAAAGGAATTGAAATGTGAATATGAAGAAAAATTCGGCCCGCTAAACCAGTTTTCAACCGCTATGCAGGATGAGTTTAACTGGCTTGATAATCCGTGGCCGTGGGAAAAGGAGGCTAATAAGTAATGTTTAGTTATAATAAATTTCTCGAATTTCCGGTAAAGGTTTCAAAACCAAATCCACGTCTTGCAAATGTGGTTATAACTCAATACGGCGGTCCAAACGGTGAACTCGGCGCGTCACTTAGATATTTGTCGCAAAGATATACTATGCCCGATGAAGTTTCAAAGGGGTTGCTTACGGATATAGGTACGGAGGAGCTTGCTCATTTGGAAATTGTCGGCTCACTTGTTGCACAGCTTTCAAAAAATGCTCCGCCTAAAGAGTGGAGCAAAATGGGCTCGTGGGAGTATTATTCGGATAACGGTGCGTCAGTGTTCCCACAAAGCTCACAAGGCTCACCTTTTAATGCCGCAAGCATCGCCGTAACCGGTGATCCGCTTACAAATCTCTATGAAGACTTGGCTGCGGAACAAAAAGCACGTGCCGTATATGATAACATACTTAAATTGTCAGATGACCCTGACGTTAATGAAGTAATTAAATTCTTGCGCCAGCGTGAAGTAGTACATTTCCAAAGATTCGGTGAGGCAATTTTTACTCATTCAAACAGATTTGGGGGATATATAGCGTGTGTGAAAATGCAATTTATAGACATTGAAAATTATAAATTTTTGCTTGAAATATTATTATTGATAAATGGCCGCACTCCTGTCTGTATCTAAATCTTTGTCAACACAACATTTTTTTATGTTTTTTCCCACTTCCACACGGACACGGATCATTACGACCAATTTTTTTATTCCTTGAATTGTCAATTCAAATGCAACGATATATCAAAATAAACTTCAAAAGGCGATTTCCAGTTCAAGCA
>ERZ894220.372-NODE-372-length-38874-cov-10.1437_pt1 | contig 38874 bp, 39 predicted proteins | sample MGYA00380292_ERZ894220 | MGnify/ENA primary metagenome ERZ894220 (study PRJEB32331, sample SAMN06328446) | human gut metagenome | biome: human gut microbiome; feature: stool | host: Homo sapiens | collected 2014-12-05 ... | reverse complement strand
ATGCGACTTTCTTATTTTCAATTTCTTCCTTTATCAGACTTCCTACACTTGAAAAGTGCGAACATAAAAACAGTTTCATCAATATTCTCCTTTATATATAAATTCCGATTTGTTGAATCAAGTATAGCATATTGCGAACAAAAAAAGCAAAGCTGTGAATGCATGATATTATCCCGCATTGACAAAACTGCGCAGAATCAGTACAATAAAACATAGCTATCCGCAAATTTTTTTGCATGAGAATAAAGGAGCGTTTTTCTATGCCGAGCAATAAAGTCCGCACCCGTTTTGCGCCGTCGCCCACGGGTTATATGCACGTTGGCAACCTGCGCACTGCCCTGTACACCTACCTGATGGCAAAGCACGAGGATGGCACCTTCATCCTGCGCATCGAGGATACCGATCAGGGCCGCTATGTGGAGGGCGCTGTGGATGTCATCTACAACACCCTGCGGGAGACCGGCCTGCTGTGGGACGAAGGCCCGGACATCGGCGGCCCCGTGGGCCCCTATGTGCAGAGCGAGCGCATGGGCATGTTCAAACAGTATGCCGAGCAGCTGGTGGCAGAGGGCAAGGCATACTATTGCTTCTGCACCGAGGAGCGTCTGGAGGCCCTGCATGCTGAGCAGCGCGCCAACGGTGAGATGACCCACTATGACGGATGCTGCCGCGACCTGCCCAAGGACGAAGTGGAAAAGCGTCTTGCTGCCGGGGAACCCTATGTTATCCGCCAGAAGATCCCCCGCGAGGGCGTGACCGGCTTCGACGATGTGGTGTACGGCCACATCGAGGTGAACAACAGCGAGATGGACGACCAGATCCTCATCAAGACCGACGGCATGCCCACCTACAACTTTGCCAATGTGGTGGACGATCACCTCATGGGCATCACCCACGTGATCCGTGGCAGCGAGTATCTGTCCTCCACCCCCAAGTATAACCTGCTGTATCAGGCGTTCGGCTGGGAGATCCCCACCTACATCCACTGCCCGCCGGTCATGAAGGATGCGCAGAATAAGCTTTCCAAGCGCAACGGCGATGCCAGCTATCAGGATCTGGTGGCAAAGGGCTACCTGACCGAGGCCGTGCTGAACTACATCTGCCTGCTGGGCTGGAGCCCCAAGGGCGAGTATGCCGAGCAGGAGATCTTCTCCCTGCCGGAGCTGGTCAAGATCTGGTCTCCGGACGGCATCTCCAAGTCTCCGGCCATCTTCGATCCCCTCAAGCTGCGGGCCATCAACGCGGAATATATCCGCCGCCTGTCCCCGGAAGAGTTCCAGAAAAAGGCGGAGCCGTGGATCGACAAGGCCGTGCACACCTCCATCGACAAGAAGCTGCTGTGCGCAAACCTGCAGCCCCGCTGCGAAGTGCTGGGCGAGATCCCGGAGCAGCTGGATTTCTTTGATGCGATGCCCGAGTACGATGTGAGCATGTACGCCAACAAGAAGCAGAAGACCACCCCGGAGACCGCCAAGGAGGCACTGGAAGCCCTGCTGCCTGTGCTCAGCGACGAAGCACTGGATTTTGGCAATCGCGATGCCGTCTTCGATGCCTGCAAGGCCAAGGCTGAGGAGCTGGGCAAGAAGAACGGCTGGCTGCTGTACCCGCTGGGCATTGCCCTTTCTGGCAAGCAGCGCACCCCCGGCGGCGGCACCGACCTTGCCTGCATGATGGGCCGCGAAACCACCCTTGCCCGCGTAAAAGCGGCAATTGAAAAGCTGAACGGCTGATTTTTGCCATAAAACCACAAAGCTCTGCAGCATTTTTGAACGCTGCAGGGCTTTTTTGCGTCTTTGGGCCGGTTTGCGGCAGAACACTGCACCGCGCCAAAAATCGCCGCGCGCCCGCGCTACAGTATATGCAGAAAGCGCGGGGAACAGAACCACAACGCCCCGCCGGAAAGCGGGGAGTTTTTATGACAGAACGGATGAGTCTGGCAGCGGTCGGGCGGCAGAACAGACAGCGGGCAGCACTGGCACGGCGGGCGGAGCTGCGCCCGGCAGCGCGCAGGCTGGCGGCTGTGGCAGTGGGATTTGCGGGCGGCTGGGCCGTTCTGTACGGTGCACTGATGCCTTTTGGTCTGGGCTTTGTGCTGGGCTTTGCAGAGGACTGCTTTGCCCCCTGTGCGGCGGGTGCGGCACTGGGTGTGCTGCTGCACGGGTTTGGCGCGCTCTCGCTGCGCAGTGTCTGTATGCTGTGCGCACTGGGTGCTGCAGTGGCAGCGCGGTGGATGGGTGCCAGAACACTGACCCCGGCGGCACTGGCGGGCTGCGGCACGCTGGTGGGCGTGGCGCTGTGCTTTGCCTTTGGCGGCGGCGGGGCAGAGCTGGTGCTTTACAGTGCGGCAGATGCCCTGCTGGCCGCAGCCATGGGCTTTTGTCTGCGGCAGTTTGCGCCCGAAAAGCCGGGTGCCGGGATGCTTCTGGTGGGTGCGGCCGCAGCGGCGGCGCTGGGCAGTGTACAGCTGTGGCAGCTGCTGCCGGGCGTGATCGTCTGCGCGGCGCTGGAACTGTATTTATGCAGCAAAGGGCAGGCCAAAGCCGCGCTTGCGGCCTGCGCGGTGCTGGGCGCTGCGCTGTGCGCGGCAGACCCGGCCCTCAGCTTTGCGGCATCCGGCCTTGCCTGTGCCACGGTGGCAGCGGCGGTGCTGGCACCTGGACGGCGCATGGAAACGGTAGCCGCCTACGCGGGCGGCTGCGTGACCGGTGCACTCTGTGTGCAGCCGCCCGGGAGCGCGTTCCAATATCTGCTGAACGTCTGCATCGGCATCACGGCCGTAGCGGCCATGCCCGCAGCATGGCTTGTGCCGGAGCCGGAAGAAAAGCCGCAGGCAGGGCAGGCCCAGCCGCAGCAGTACAGTGCAGCGGCCACCCGGCTGGAACAGGTGTCCCAGAGCCTTGCATCGCTGGCAGAGACCGTGAACGATGTCTACGAAACGCTGCCGCACCGGCGTGAGGATTTCCATTGGGTAATTGATAATACACATGATACCCTTTGTTTTAACTGCGGACGGCGGGATACCTGCTGGAAGCAGGAGTATGCCGCCACGCTGGAGGGCATGGAAGCACTGCGCCCTCTGCTGGAAAGCAGCGGCGGGCTGGAAACGACTCAATTGCCCGGGCAATTATCCCGGTGCATCCACCCGGCAGCACTGTGCGCAGCGGCAAACCGCTCCTTTGCGCTGTACCGCAGCCGCAAGGAGGCCCGCCTTCATGCCGAAGCCATGCGCACTGCCCTGACCGAGCAGTACAGCGCCGTGGCCGAAGCGCTGGGCGTGTTGGGAGAACAGCTGGGCCGTCCGGGCGACCCGGAACCCTATAAATCCGGCCGGGTGGCGGACTTTTTTGCGCAGCTTGGCACTCCGCCGCAGGAGTGTGCCGTCACGCTGGATGATCTGGGCCGCACCCACGCGGCGGTCACGCTGCCGCGCACCCGTTTTTCCGCGCAAGAGCTGGCCGCGCTGGCCGGGGAGGTGGGCCGCATCTGCCGCCGCACGCTGGAAGTGCCGCAGGTGCTTTCCTGCAAGGGAATGACCACCCTGCTGTTCAGCGAAAAGCCTGTGCTGCGGGCCGTGTTCGGCATGGCGGGCGCGGCGGCGCGGGGCAGTATTTCCGGCGATGCGGTGCAGCAGTTCTGCAGCCCGGCGGCAGCGCAGATGATCCTGTGCGACGGCATGGGCACCGGCAGGCCTGCAGCCGTGGATGGCAACCTTGCCGCCGAGCTGACGGCCCGGCTGCTCAAAGCGGGCTTTACCGCAGAGCTGGCGGCAAGGCTGGTCAACGTGGCCCTTGCCCTGAAAAGTGAGGATGAGAGCGGTGCCACGCTGGACCTCATCAGCGTGGATCTTTACACCGGCACGGCAAGGCTGTTCAAGGCCGGTGCGGCACCGGGCTTCCTTGTGCACGGCGGGCGGGTGCGTGCTGTGGGTGACACCAGCCTGCCGGTGGGCATTCTGGGCGGAGTGAACGGCCAGAGCCGGGTGGTGCATTTGACGGTGGGCGATTATGCGGTGCTGGTCTCGGACGGGCTGCTGGTGGACGGCCCGGGCTGGGTGGCAAAGCAGCTGGAGCTTTCCGCTGCGGCAGGAGAAGCGCCGGAAAAAGTTGCAAAAACGCTGGTGGAAACGGCCCGCGTGCGCGCCCAGAAGACCGGCAGGCCGGACGACATTACGGCGGCAGTGCTGCGGCTGGAAAAATGCGTTTGATGTTCATACAAACTTCGTTGATTTTCGACGGAGGAAAAGGTATACTATGGAAGCATAGAAACAAAACGGGAGGACAGAAACATGCTTACCATAACCGTAGCGCAGGATGGCAGCGGCGATTTTGCTTCGGTGTCCGAAGCGGTGCTGGCCGTGCCTTATGCCTGCGCAGCAGAGATCCGCATTGGCCCGGGCGTTTACCGCGAAAAGCTGGTGTGCGAAAAACAGGATATCACCCTGATCGGCGCAGGCATGGAAAGCACCCGCATCGTGTGGGGCGACGGCGGCAAACTGCCGCACCCGGACGGCAGGCCCACCCACACCTTCCGCAGCTATACCGCGTTTTTCCGGGGGATAGAACTGCGGGTGCGGGACCTGACCATTGAAAACGATGCCGGCCCCGGGGCAAAGGTGGGGCAGGCCGTGGCGGCTTATGTGGACTGCTCTCACACCCTCTTTGAGAATGTGCGGCTGCTAGGCAATCAGGATACGCTGTTCTGCGCCCCTCTGCCGGAGAAGGAGCGGGAGAAGGATGGCTTCCTTGGCCCGGGCCGCTTTGCGCCCCGCCGCCCGACGGCCCAGTATTACCGGCACTGCGAGATCGCGGGAGATATCGATTTTATTTTTGGCGGCGCGGACGCTCTGTTTGAGCAGTGCACCATCCGCACCGTGAACAACCACCTGCCTGCAAGCTACGTCACAGCGCCGTCCGGCGGTGCGAACGGCCTTGGCTTTGTGTTCTGGGATTGCGATTTTGTCTCGGACAACTGCCCGGCGGGCACGGTGTTTCTGGGCAGGCCGTGGCGGCCCACCGGTAAAACGGCTGTGCTGGACTGCCGTCTGGGAGCCCACATTGCACCGGAAGGCTTTTCGCCCTGGCAGAGCCGCACCGACTCCGACCTTGCCAGCTTTGCCGAAGCGGGCAGCACCGGCGAGGGCGCAGCAGCGCGCGGTGCATGGGTGAAGCAGCTGGACAGCCAGCAGGCCGAAGAGCTGCTCAGATGTGCACGGAAGCTTTGCAGACCGGAATAAAAGCGGAAAATATAAAATAAAGTATAAAACGGATTTGAAGGATCTTCTATGAAAAAACTGCCGAATTTTGTCAAATGGATCATCATTCTGGCGGCACTGGCTGCAATGGGCTGGATGATGTGGGCCGTGAACGACCGCGCTTCCCGGGTGGAAATGCCCGCACCGGATAATACATTCGGAATTTATCGCACAGCAGATTCCAGCCAGTAAATCATTTGGAATGGCCGCAGCATTGCGGGCAGAAACGATGCTCTATAGAAAAAGCAAAAGCCGGGACGACCACACGGTCATCCCGGCTTTAAAATTATTCCTGATTATTCCTGCCCGGCCATCTCGGCTGCATTGGCGGGCAGGTCGTTCATGATGAACCAGAACGTAGTGCCCATGCCGATGGCACTCTGCACACCAAAGCGGAAGCCGTGCTGCTGGAAGATGGCCTTGGTGATGGAAAGGCCCAGACCGGTGCCCTGCTTGCCGGCATCCGAACGGGAGCGGTAGTACCGATCAAAGATATAGGGCAGGTCGTCGGCAGAGATGCCGGGGCCGTGGTCCTCCACCTCTACCCGCACGCCCTCGGTGCAGCGCTGGGCCCGCAGGATGAAGATGCCGTCTTTGCCGATGTGGTGCATGGCGTTGCCCAGCAGGTTATGCAGTGCGCGCTGCATCATGTTGGGGTCTGCGTAAACGGGCAGTTCCTCGTCCGGCAGCTCCAGCTGGAGCTGCCAGCCGTTCTGGGCGCAGATGGCATCGTACCGTTCGCTCACCTCGTCGCACAGCTGGCCCATATCAAAGTGCACGCGCTCGCATTTGTCGGCACCGCTGGTCACCTTGCTCAGCTCCATCACGCTGGAGACCAGTGCGGTCAGGCGGTCGGTCTCGTCCACGATAATGTTCATCTGCTCATCGCGGTGGGCCTTGTCGTCGCCGGTAATGTCGCGCACCGTCTCGGCATAGCCCTTGATAAGGGTCAGCGGGGTGCGCAGGTCGTGGGAGACGTTGGCCAGCAGATCGCGCTGCATCTGCGAAGAATGCTGCACCTCGCTTGCCATGTGGTTGAAGTCCCGGGCCAGATCGCCCAGCTCATCGCTGCGGCGGGTATCCACCTGCACGGCATAGTTGCCCATGGCCATCTGGCGGGCAGCGCTGGAAAGCTGGCGCAGCGGCTTTGTGAACCACTCACTGAACAGCCATGCCGCCGTCATGGCAAAGGCAAAGATCAGCGCCGCCGCCATGGGCAGCACGGTGCTCAGCACCTTGCCGGCTTCGGCCACATGCACAAGGCTGGTAGTGACCAGAACGGTGTACTCGCCGCCGGAGGTGTTGCGCCCTACCAGCAGCTGTGCCGAGCCGGAGAGCCGCGGCGGATTCAGGGTCTGCACAAAGCCGCCGGTGGTGCGGCATTTCTTGCGCATGGCCACAGCGGTGGAAACGATCATATCGTTGTTGGCGGAATCCGAGAGCAGCGTTTCGTGCAGGTTGCAGTAGGACTGGTTCTCGATCTTATAGATCGTGCGCATGGTGGTATCGGAAATATCCACACAGAAGCTGTTCAGCGAACCGCTGGCGTACAGCTGGGTGGCAAGCCGGTCAAAAAACGCGGTGTTGACCGTAAGATGGCCAAAAGACCATGCCGAAAGGGCTTCGCCGTTTGCAATAGCCTTGTCCAGCTCGGCGGTGATGCTTTCTGCCTGAGTGGTCAGCTGTTTTTCAATGTGCTTGGTGTACAGCGGTTCCAGCAGCTGGGTGGACAGAAACCACACCAGTGCCAGCAGGAACAGACAGATACAACACAAAAACCACATCAGCTGGCCGCGGATGCCGGGGGAGTGATGGTGCCGCATGAATCCTCCGCTCCTTTATCAGCGCGTTGCGTCGGGGTCGAATTTGTAGCCGATGCCCCACACGGTAGCAATGTAGCTGCGGCACTTGCCCAGATGGCCCCGCAGCATTTTGACATGGGTATCCACGGTGCGGTCCTCGCCAAAGTAGTCGTAGTTCCACACCTTCTGCAGGATCTTTTCACGGCTGAGGGCGATGCCCTTGTTGGAAGCAAGAAACACCAGCAGGTCGAACTCCTTGGGGGTCAGGGCCACCTCCTCGCCGGAAACGCGCACCGTGTGGCTGGCCGTGTCGATGGTCAGCTCACCAAAGGTCATGGTGTCGGAGGCAGCGGCGGGCTTGGGCATGGTGCGGTTCAGCACGGCCTTGACGCGGGCTACCAGCTCACGGGGAGAGAAGGGCTTGACAACGTAGTCGTCGGCACCGCTCTCCAGGCCGGCCAGCTTGTCGTATTCCTCGCCGCGGGCGGTCAGGATGATGACCGGCGTGTTGATGTGGCGGGCGCGCATCTCCCGCAGGCAGGTCATACCGTCCATGAACGGCATCATCAGGTCCAGAATGACCAGATCGAAGGCTCCGCCGGAAAGCTGGGTCAGCGCAGCTGTGCCGTCAGCGGCTTCTTCACAGATATAACCGGAATATTGTAAATGTTCGCGGATCAGCTCGCGGATGCGCGGCTCATCGTCAACGATCAGGATCTTAGCCATAATACAGACACCTTCCTCAATAATAGACTTCTTGACCAGAATATCATACAGCAAGAATAAAAAAAAGCTGTGAAGTTTGCGTGAATGCTTTTCAAAAAAAGTGCCCGCAGCGGCGGGCTGCTTCCAGTACCAGTATACCACAGAAAAACGGCCCTGCACAGCCGGAGTTTGCGGGGCAGACCGCAGGCCCAGCCGGATGGTGGTGCTTTCCGACCTGCACAATTCCGAGTTTGGCGCATATAATAGTGAGCTTGTGGATAAGGTGCGGCGGCGCTGGCCTGCTTTTATCTGCGCATCCCGGTGGGCCATGTGGAAGCCGGACTGCGCACCTGCGATCTGGATTCCCCCTATCCGGAGGAGTTCAACCGGCAGGCGGTGGGCGTGCTGGCAAGATACAACTTCGCGCCCACCGAGCAGGCCAAGCAGAACCTGCTGCGGGAGTGGTTCAGCTGGTGGACGGCACCGAGAACATTTCCAGCGTGGCACACTGCATGATTCGACTGCGGTTCGCGGTCAAGGACCTGAACAAGGCCGATCAGGAAGCGCTGAAGAAAATCCCCGGCGTGCTGTCCGTCACCCCAGCGGCATGATGTTCTGCGGTGCAGTGCCCAGAAACGCCGGTGTCTCCGGCGACGCAGCGGTCAGGTTCGTCTTGCTCACCTTCCACCACAGGCGGGTGGTGCCGTCCGGCGCGGTAAAGATCAGGTTCCAGTCAAAGGGATTCTCGCTGGTGGAGTTCAGCTGCACCGGAAGAGCGTTCGGCGCAGCTGGTGCGCAGGGGGCAAAGTCGTGGGCGCGGATGCCCACGGCGGTGCAGGTTTCCGGCACCTCGGCGGCAAGGTGAAGGGGCGCATCCCAGCCGGTCAGGCGCACGGTGTGGGCATCCACGCGGGTGCAGGACAGAATGTTCTTGCAACCGGTCAGCCGTGCAGCGGTGGTGCTCTGCGGGTCTGCAAACACCTCTTTGGTGCCGCCGGTGCGCAGCACCTGCCCGCCATCCATCACGATCATATCCCGGCACAGGCGGTAGGCTTCATCACGGTTGTGGGTGACCAGCAGCGCCGTGCCGCCAAACCCGGCCAGCAGGCTGCCCACTTCGCCCTCCACTTCCTCGCGCAGGTAGCTGTCCAGCGCACTGAACGGCTCGTCCAGCATCAGAATTTTGGGCCTGCCCACAAGGATGCGTGCCAGCGCGGTGCGCTGCTGCTGTCCGCCGGAAAGCTGGGCCGGGTAGCGCTTGGCAAGGGATTCCAGCCGCATGGCCTGCAGCATTTCGGCGCAGCGGGCCTTGCGGGCGGCCTTGTCTTTTTCGGCTTTCAGGCCGCAGAGCACGTTCTGCTCCACGGTCATGTTGGGGAACAGTGCGTAGTTCTGGAACAGCAGGCCCACGCCGCGCTGCTGCGGCGGCAGGTCGATGTGCTGGGCGCTGTCAAACAGCACCCGGCCGTCCAGTACGATGCGGCCCGCATCCGGCTTTACGATACCGGCAATGCAGCGCAGGGTCATGCTTTTGCCGCAGCCGGACGCGCCCAGAATGGCCGTGGCGGTGCTGCGCGCGGCAAAGTTGGCGTGAAGGGTAAAGCCATTCAGCTTTTTGGTAATGTTCACTTCAAGACTCATGCGCGGCCACCTGCTTTCTGTTTTTTCTCCAGCAGATTCACGGCCAGCAGCACCACTGCCGAGATCACGATATCCACCAGCACCCAGCGCATGGCACCGGCTTCGTCGTTGGTGCGCCACAGCTGGTACACGGTGGTGGCAATGGTGGCGGTCTTGCCGGGGGTGTAGCCTGCGATCATGCTGGTGGCACCGTACTCGCCCAGCGCGCGGGCAAAGGCCAGCACCGTGCCGGCCAGAATGCCCTGACGGCAGCAGGGCATCCGCACCCGCCAGAAGATCCACACGTCCGACTGGCCCAGCGTTTGCGCCGACCATGCCAGCGTTTCGTCAAAGCTTTCAAACGCGCCGCGCGCCGTGCGGTACATCAGCGGAAAGGCCACCACGATGGATGCAAAGATGGCACTGTACCAGTTCATGACCAGCTTCACGCCGAAATGCTCCATGAAAAAGGCACCCAGCGGCCTCTTTGCGCCGAACAAAAGCAGTAGAAAATAGCCCACCACCGTGGGCGGCAGCACCATGGGCAGGGTGAGCACCACGTCCAGCGCGCCCTTGACAGTGCGCGGCAGCTTGGCAATATAGTAGGCGGCAAAAATGCCAAGGAAGAACACCGCCGCGCAGCTGACGAGGGCGATGCGCAGGCTGTTCCAAAGGGGATACCAGTCCATAAATGATACCTCCGAATAAAAAGGCTTCCCCCGGAGGGGAAGCTCTGAAAAACAACGGATTTACAGTGCGGTGAAGCCAACGCTCTCGAACACGGTCGCGGCGCGGTCGGTCTGCAGATAGGCCAGAAACTCCCTGGCAGCCTCAGCGTTGGGAGCGGCCTTCAGCACGGCGGCAGGATAGATGACCTGACCGCACATCTCCTTGGTGGCCTCATCCACGGGGGTCAGGCCTGCGCTGTAGGCATCGGTGCAGTACACGACACCGGCATCCACGCTGGCTTCGGTGATCTGGGTGGTGACCTCCTTGACGTTGGAGCCGTAGGTGATGACACCGGCTGCGGCCAGTGCTTCCTCGTCCAGAGCGTAGTAGGCAAGGATCTTCTGGGTGTACTGGCCCACGGGCACATCGCTGTTGCCCATGCAGAACAGAATGCCCCCGGCCTTGAGGTGCTCGGCCAGAGAATCGAAGCTGTCGATGCCCTTATCGCCATTCTCGGGCACGCACAGAACGACCTTGTTCTCCAGCAGGTCCACGCGGGAATCGCTGTCCACGAAGTCCAGTCCTTCGGTGTTCACATCGGCGGAAGCGGTGCTGTCCAGCTGGTTCATCTGTTTCTGACCGGCGGAGATGAACAGGTCGCAGTCCGCGCCTTCCTGGATCTGGGTCTTGAGGGTGCCGGAGGAGTCGAAGTTGAAGCTGAAGGTCACGCCGGGGTTCTCGGCAGAGTAAATCTCGCCGATGGCGGTGAGGGTCTCGGTGAGGGATGCGGCGGCAAACACGATCAGCTCCATGGATCCACCGGCAGCTTCAGAAGAAGCAGCGGCAGAGCCTGCCACGGAAGATGCAGTGCTGGAAGCGGAGGAGCCGCAGGCGGTCAGGGCCGCAGCGGCACCGGCGATACCGGCAGCAGCCAGAAAGCTGCGGCGGGAAATTTTAGTGTTGTTCATGATAAGCGCTCCTGTTTTTAAAATGAATCTTTGCATTTGATACGGTACAGGATGCGGTGCCGCCCACCGGGATACTTTTTTACTTCCGGGCGCATTCGCCGTCCAGCCCGGCGGCAAGGCGGATGCCGTGCGCAAGGCTGGGCAGGATGTACTCGAGGTTTTCTTTTACGGCCTTAGGGCTGCCCGGCAGGTTCACGATCAGGGTCTTGCCGCGCAGCACACTGGCGGCACGGCTCAGCATCCCGCGCGGTGTGATGGTAAGGCTATGGTACCGCATGGCCTCGGCAATGCCGGGCACGTTGCGTTCGGCTACGCTCAAAGTCACCTCCGGGGTGATATCCCGGGGCGCAAAGCCGGTGCCGCCGGTGGTGAGAATCAGGTTCACCTGACGGGCATCCGCAAGGCGCAGCAGCTGGGTTTTGAGCTGGGCGGCATCGTCCGGCAGAAGCAGCGCTTCCTCCACCTTGTAGCCTGTGGCGGTGAGCATCTCCACAATGAGCGGGCCGCTTTTGTCCTCCCGTTCGCCGCGGCTGCCCTTATCGGAAAGGGTGATCACCGCCGCGCGCAGGGGCAGGTCTGCCGGGGTGGGCAGCAGCTTCATCTCGTCGCCGGTGTGGATGGTGCCGCCTTTTACCACCCGTGCGAACACGCCCTCCCGCGGCATGATGCAGTCGCCGGTCTGCCGGCGGATGGCGCAGTCGCTGTGGCACTCTTTGCCGATCTGGGTCATTTCCAGCACGGCATCCCCAATGGCAAAAAAGCTGGGCACCGGCAGGGTGGCAAGATCGAACCCTTCCACCACCAGATTTTCGCCAAAGGCACCGTAGTCCACCCAGAGCTTTTGACGGAAAGCTTCAATTTTTTCCGCGCTCAGCAGGCTGACCTGCCGGTGCCAGCTGCCGCCGTGGGCATCGCCCACAATACCCCACTCCGGGGTGAGAACAGCGGATGGCACCGGCGTTTTCAAGGTGCCGCGCCGGGGGCTTGTGCAGATAGCCAGAATTTTACCCATAAATTTGTGTTATCCTCCGATCCGGTACATCCCTCGTGTGGCGGGCATGGAGCCTTGGCCGAAGTGATGTTCCCGGGGTTTTGCCAGAATCGTGTTTTGAATGGCCTGCAAAAGGGCCGCGTCGTCCGCGCCGCTGCGCAGCAGAGCACGCAGGTCGGTGCCGGATTCGCTGGCAAGGCACGGACGCAGAAAGCCCTGACTTGTCAGCCGCACCCGGTTGCAGGAAGCGCAGAATTTGCCGTGCACGGCAGCGATCAACCCGATGCTGCCGCGCCAGCCGGGCGCAGAATAATACACCGCCGGCCCATCGCCAAAGGCCGCACCGGTCACCGGCTGCAGCTGCGGCCAGCGGCGGTAAAAGCGCTCCAGCAGTTCCGGGCCGGAAAGGCCGGGCAGCCCGGCACCAAAGCCAATGGGCATCATCTCAATAAAGCGCACCTGCAGCGGATGCTCCTGTGCGAAGGCAGCAAGGCTTTCCAGCTCGCCCTCGTTCACGCCGGGCTGCGGCACACAGTTCAGCTTGACCGGAATGCCGCTGGCAAGGGCCGCCCGGATGCCGTTTTGCACGGCGGCAAGCTCGTCTTTGCCGGTGATGCGCCGGAAGGTCTCCGGGTACAAGGTGTCAAGGCTGATGTTCACGCTGTCAAGGCCCGCCGCCAGCAGGGCGGGCAGCTTCTGGGCCAGCAGCACGCCGTTGGTGGTAAGGGCAACGCGGCGGATGCCGGGAATGGCTTTCAGGCCCGCCGTCAGTTGTTCTACGCCCCGGCGCACCAGCGGTTCACCGCCGGTGATGCGCACCGTGTCGATGCCGCATGGGGCGAACAGCGCAGCCAGCCGCAGAAATTCCTCATAGGTCAGAATATCTTCGTGAGCCAGCTTTGGCACGCCGTCCGGCATACAGTAGCGGCAGCGCAGGTTGCACAGGTCGGTGACCGAAAGGCGCAGATAGTGGATATTGCGGCCGTATGCATCAAACATAGCCGCCCTCGGCCCGCACATAGTGCCCGCTCTTGCCGCCGGTCTTCTCGACCAAGTGGATCTCGCCCAGCTCCATGCCCTTATCCACGGCCTTGCACATATCGTAGATGGTGAGCAGCGCGGCAGAAACGCCGGTAAGAGCTTCCATTTCCACGCCGGTCACACCGATGGTCCTGGCGGTGCACACGGCCTCTACGGCCTGCTGTTCGGGCAGAAGGTGAAAATCCACAGTCAGCTTGCTCAGCGGCAGCGGATGGCACAAGGGGATCAGCTCGCTGGTGCGCTTGGCCGCCATGATGCCTGCAATGCGGGCCACGCCCAGCACGTCGCCCTTCTGGGCGGTGCCGTCCCGAACAGCGGCAAAGGCTGCCGCATTCATAGTGATGATGCCGCGGGCCACAGCCTGCCGTGCAGTGACGGGCTTTTCGCTCACATCCACCATCACGGCGCTGCCGGACGCATCAAAATGAGAAAGTTTTGTTTCGCTCATAATTTTTACCTTGATAAAGCTCTCCCCTTTGGGAGAGTTGGCAAAGCCGTAAGGCTTTGACTGAGAGGGTTTCAGCAATGCCCGAAGCCGCAGTTGGGCCAGTGGCATTCGGCGCAGCCTAAGCACAGCCCGCCCTCGCCCAGCCGGGCAATGTCCTCGGCAGTGATGGGGTCGTCGGCCAGCAGGCGCGGCAGCAGCAGGTCAAAAATGGTGCGCTTGGCGTACATCACGCAGCCGGGCAGGCCGCACACCGGCACACCGTCCAGATAGCTCACAAGGAACATGGCACCCGGCAGCACCGGTGCGCCATAGGTGATGATCTCGGCACCGGTGTTCTTGATGGCAAGCGGCGTGCGGTCGTCGGGGTCTACGCTCATGCCGCCGGTGGTAAAGATCAGCTCGCAGCCTGCGGCCTTTGCTTCCAGAATGGCGGCGGTGATCCCGGCGGGGTCATCGTCGCAGGTTTTGTGATAGGTCATCTCGCAGCCGTATTCGGCCAGCTTGCCCACCAGAATGGGGGTGAATTTGTCCTCGATGCGTCCCTTGAATACCTCGCTGCCGGTGGTGATGACCGCAAACTTTTTCGGGTGGAAAGGCAGCACGTTCAGGATGGGCTCGCTGCCTGCCGCAGCCTGCATGGCATCCATCTTCTCCTGCTCGATCACCAGCGGGATGATGCGGGTGCCGGCCAGCTTCTGGCCCTTTTTCACGGGCAGGTCGCCGTGGATGGCAGCGATCATCATTTGGGGTGTGCGGTTCACGGCCAGCAGGGCGGCGCGGTCGATCTTCAAAAGACCGTCGCAGTCGGCAACCAGTTCGATCTTGCCTTCCTTCGGCTCAGTGCCGTGGATGTTGCGGCCCGCCGCTGCCTTGTACAAAAGGGCAGCGGCTTCGTCCTCGTGCAGGATGCCGGGGCGCTTCTCCCAGACATAGAGATTTTCTTTGCCAATGGAAAGCAACACGGGGATATCCTCCGGCTGGACGATGTGCCCTTTGCGGAAGCGTGCTCCCTTGAACTGGCCGGGAATGATCTGTGTAATGTCGTGGCAGAGCACCTGTCCGACAGCGTCTTCGGTACGGATGAGTTTCATGCAGAACCTCCGTTACAGGGACGGCATCTGGTTCTCGATCCAGTCTGCCAGAGCAGCAGGATCGTCCAGTGCGAAATCAGCGCCCGGCACATCGCCCACGATGGCCATGGGCTGGAACGCGGTGCCCACCGGGCTGACCGAGCTGCGCACCACCTCGATCTTGGCCCAGCCGCTGTCGCCAAAGCCTTCCAGCAGTACAAGGTCGTAGCCGTGGCGCTCGAACAAAGCCAGCAGGTCCTGCTCGTTCAGGCGGAACTGCTCGGTAAGCAGATAGCGCCCGGCAGTAAACACGGCCACACCCTCGGCACCGGCCTCATGCAGGCGGTCGGTCTCGGCGGGCAGGCGCAGATCGTCAGCCTCGCGGATCACGCCCACCTTCAGCCCGCGGCTCTTGAGCACCGGCAGCAGCGCGGCCAGCAGAGCGGTCTTGCCGCTGCCTGCGGAACCGCTGACAGCCAGCACTGCCGGATGCTTGAAGCTCAGTTCGGCGGCAAGCGCCTGTTTTTGTTCACTGTACAAAAGTATCACCCTCCGTTTTATCCCATCGGCAAAAACTGCCGGTTCACTCCTCAATGCGCACAAAGCGCGGCTGCACTTTGCCGTCCCGCTCCACGGTCTCGCACCACATGGCGGCAGGACGCACCCAAAGCCCGCGTTCCCCGTACAGGGCGCGGTACACCACCATTTCCTCTTCGGTCTCGCTGTGGCGGGCCATGCCCAGCACTTCGTATTCGTTGCCCTTGAAATGCCGGTAGCGGCCCGGCTGCACATTATATTTGAATGCTTCCATGTTATCCTCTTTTACACTGACACGCAGCATTCCGGTGCAGAATGCCATATTTATAATCAGTATAGCATATTTCAGCACGGCAAAAAAGGCTTTGGCAGGAAAGATGGAGAAAAAGGCGGCAGGCGGCGGCAAAAGCCGGGAGACAGAGTTGGGTGCTTGAACTGCCGCGCCACAGATGCTATACTGAAACGATAAGGGGATACCCCCCTGAAAAAGCTCTGAAGATAAAGGAAAAAGCCCTATGAGGATCGGACTTATTGAATTTCTGCTCATCCTTGCCATTGCGTCGCTCACCATCGGGCCGCAGGTGGCATTGTTCGTGGATCGCTGGATGCGCCGGGCAAACCGCGCCAATGCCCGCGCCGCCCGCCGCCGTGCCGAGTATGCGGCCCAGATGGCGGTGGAGCGGGACGCGTTGCTCAAGCGGTTCCGCACGGCCAGCACGGTGTTTGGCGTGTGCATCCTGCTGGCGCTGGTGTATGCACTGGTGTTCCGGCCCATCGATACGCCGCCACAAGGCTACACCGCGCCGGATGTCCGGCAGGACACCGGTGCAGCACAGACGGCTCTTGCCGCCGATCATAAGGGAACGCTGGATCTGGGCGAATATCAGGGTGTGGACTGCATCCGCACACAGGACGGCCTTGTGTATGCCGCAGCATACGACGGCGCAGCCTTAAAAAAGCGCACGAGCGACCTTGTGCGCACCGACGGCGGACACGATGCGGCCATCCTTTCCGTGGACGGTGAGCTGACCAGTTTTGCCTTTGACGGCAGCGGGGACCTGTGGCTGAGCATCCTCACGCCCGGCGGCGGCAGCCTGTGCCGCGCCGCCCACGACAGCTGGGGCACGGCGGTGGAGCAGGTGGTGACCCAGATCGACGGTGCACCGCTGGGGGCTGTCTCAGCGGTGGAAGCCGCGCCGGACGGCAGGATCTACTTTGCGGTTGCTGCCAGTGCCAGTGCCGCGGACGGGCTGGAGAGCACTCTGCGCACCGAACTGCTGGCCCACACCGGCACGGGCTGCGTGTATGTATACGACCCGGCAGCACGCACGGTGCAGAAGGTGCTGGGCGGTGTGGCCGGTGCTTCCGGGCTGGCCCTGAGCCGGGACGGCAGCACGCTGTTCGTGGCTGACCTTGGGAACCGCTGTGTGTGGAGCGCTGCCGCCGATGCCCGCGACCTGACGGCGGGCGGTAAAAACTGCCAGAGCTTTGTTTCCGGCCTGCCGGGGTATCCCGGTGCGCTTGCTATGGATGAAGACGGCACCCTGTACATCGGCTACCGGTGGGCGCGCAGCAGCTGGCTGGAAAAGAACGCCGACAGCACCCTGCTGCGGGGCATTGCCCTGCGTGCAGGCCGGAATCTGCAGGAAAAGCTATTCAGCCTGCCTGCCGATGCGCCCTGCGCGGAAGCTGTGGATACGGCAGACGGCAGCTGGAAGCGGACGGTCTCCAGCAAGGGTGCAGGCGGTGTGACAGCTCTGTGCCCGGTGGAGAGCAGGCTGTATCTCGGCCTTGCAGGCAGCGAAAAGGTGCGCAGTGCAAATCTTTGATCTTTGATAAAAACCGAGGTGTTTTTTATGACAGAAGAATTCAAAAAACAGATCGAGACGCAGGCGCGGCAGGCCGTGACAGAGCTGCTGGCGCAGGCTAAGCTGAAAAAAGGGGACGTGTTCGTAGTGGGCTGCTCGTCCAGCGAGATCGTGGGCGGGCACATCGGCAAGGATTCCAGTCTGGAAGCCGCGCAGGCCGTGTACGCGGGCGTTGCCCCAGTGCTGGCCGAAAACGGCATCTGGCTGGCCGCGCAGTGCTGTGAGCATCTGAACCGCGCTATTATCATCGAGCGCGAAGCCGCCGAAAAATACGGCTGGGAAGAGGTGTGCGTGGTGCCCCGCCCCCACGCAGGCGGCAGCTGGGCCACTACCTGCTGGAAGAAGTTCCGGGAGCCGGTGGCCGTGGAAGAGATCCGTGCCCATGCAGGCATTGATATCGGCGGCACCCTGATCGGGATGCACCTGAAGCGGGTGGCGGTGCCGGTGCGGCTGAGCCTTTCCAAAATTGGTGAAGCGAACATCCTGTGCGCCCGCACCCGCCCGAAGCTCATCGGCGGCGAACGCGCCAAGTATACCGAGGAGGACTGAGCTTTATGGCAGAAAAGAATCTGGAACAGATGCAGGAGGCCGTGGCAGAGATCCGGGAAAAGATGGCAGCCGCGGCCCGTGAAGCAGGCCGCGACCCGGCAGCGGTGCAGCTGTGCGCCGCCTGCAAGACCCGCACGGCACAGACCGTGGCTGAAAGCGCAGCCCTGCCCATTGATGTGTTCGGTGAGAACCATGTGCAGGAGCTGTGCGCAAACTTTGACGCAGGTGCTTACTGCGGCAAGCCCAGCCACTTTATCGGCCATCTGCAGACGAACAAAATTAAAAAAGTGCTGGGCCGTGCCAGCCTCATCCAAAGCGTGGACAGTGAGCATCTGCTGAACGCCATCGAGAAGGAAGCAGCCAAGGCCGGCATCGTGCAGAACGTGCTGCTGGAGGTGAACATCGGCGGCGAGGAGAGCAAGACCGGCGTGGCACCGGAAGCGCTCTGGCCGCTGCTGGATGCTGCTGCCGCACAGGAGCACATCCGGGTCAAGGGGCTGATGGCCATTCCGCCCGTGAACGACGACGATGCCCGCAACCGCCGCTATCTGGCCGAGGTATACAAGCTGTTTGTGCAGGCCGGAGAGCGCGGCTATTCCAACGTGTCCATGGAGACCCTCTCCATGGGCATGAGCGGCGACTTTGAAAACGCCATCCGGGAGGGTGCCACCCTTGTGCGCATCGGCACCGCCATCTACGGTGAACGGGATTACAGTAAAAAGTAAGAGAACGAACCCTCTCCGTCATTGCTGCGCAATGCCACCTCCCCCGAAAGGGGGAGGTTTTGTACAGCTTCTCGAAAGATGCAAAGGCTCCCCCTCTCGGGGGAGCTGGCGAACGAAGTGAGCCTGAGAGGGTTTTACAACAGGAGGAACCATGTCAAAAACCAAGATCAACGACCCCGGGGCGCACCACGCAGGCAGCGGTGCGCTGATCCGGCGTTTTCTGCCCTATCTGGCAAAGTACAAAATGACCCTGTTTCTGGATCTGTTCTGTGCAGCGCTGACCACCCTGTGTGACATCGTGCTGCCCAAGATCATGAGCACCATCACCAACGCCGCCATGGGCGTGGGCATCACTCTGACGGTGGGCATCGTGCTGCGGCTGGCAGCACTCTATTTTGTGCTGCGCATCATCGACGGTGCAGCCAGCTATTACATGTCCAGCATCGGTCATATCATGGGCGTGCACATCGAGACGGATATGCGCCGCGATGCCTTTGACCACCTGCTCAAGCTGGACCACACCTACTACAACAACACCAAGGTAGGCACCATCATGGGCCGCATCACCAACGACCTGTTCGATGTGACCGAGTTCGCCCACCACTGCCCGGAGGAATTTTTCATTGCGGCCATCAAGATCGTGGTGTCCTTTATTATCCTGTGCCGGGCCAGTGTGCCGCTGACGCTGGCGGTGTTCGCCTGCGTGCCGCTGATGGGCGTGGTGTCCGTTTACCTGAACGGACGGCTGCGGGCGCGGTTCCGCCAGCAGCGCGTGCAGATCGGCGAGCTGAACTCCACCATCGAGGACAGCCTGCTGGGGCAGGGTGTCGTGAAGGCCTTTGCCGCCGAGGATGAGGAACGCGAGAAGTTTGCAAAGGGCAACAGGGATTTTGAGCAGATCAAGACCCTCGGCTACTACGCCATGGGTGCCTTCAACACCTCCACCCGCCTGTTCGACGGCCTGATGTATCTGGTGGTCATTCTGGCAGGCGGCCTCTCGCTGGTGTACGGCAGGATCACCGCCGGTGACATGGTGGCCTATATGCTGTACGTCACCACCCTTATTGCCACCATCCGCCGCATCGTGGAGTTTGCCGAGCAGTTCCAGCGCGGCATGACCGGCATCGAGCGCTTTGCCGAGATCATGGACACCCCTGTGACCATCGGCGATGTCCCGGATGCGGTACCGCTGCAGCCCGGTCCCGGTGACATCCGGTTTGAAAACGTCAGCTTTGAGTACCCGGACGACCACAACAAGGTGCTGCACAACGTCAGCCTGGATATCCGGCCGGGCGAACGGCTGGCGCTGGTCGGCCCTTCGGGCGGCGGCAAGACCACCCTGTGCAACCTCATCCCCCGCTTCTACGAAGTGACCAGCGGCCGCATCCTGATCGATGGGCAGGATATCCGCCATGTCACCCTGAAAAGCCTGCGGCAGGATATCGGCATCGTGCAGCAGGACGTGTATCTGTTCAGCGGCACGGTGGCCCAGAACATCGCCTACGGCAAGCCCGGCGCCACCCGCGAAGAGATCATGGAAGCGGCGCGTCTGGCCGGGGCCGAAAAGTTCATTCTGGCCCTGAAGGATGGCTTTGATACCTATGTGGGTGAGCGCGGTGTCAAGCTCTCCGGCGGACAGAAGCAGCGCATTGCCATTGCGCGGGTGTTCCTGAAGAACCCGCCCATCCTCATTCTGGACGAGGCCACCAGCGCACTGGACAACGAAAGCGAGATCCTGGTGGGCCAGAGCCTTGAAAAGCTGGCCCATGGCCGCACCACCCTGACCATCGCCCACCGCCTGACCACCATCAAGGACTACGACCGCATCCTTGTGCTGGGCGAAGAGGGCATCGTAGAATCCGGCACCCACGACCAGCTGCTGGCAAAGCAGGGCGTCTACTACCGCCTGTGGAATCAGCTGCCGGGGGAAGATACGCTGTAAAAAAGCACACATACAAAAAAGCTCTGCCGCAAGCACGGCAGAGCTTTTTGCGTACAGAGGGATCATTCGCCCACGATCAGGCGCACAGAACCATAGATACCGGCATCGTTGCCGAGGATGGCGGGCACGATGGGGGTCTCACGGCAGGACTTGAAGGCATAGACCTTGAAATGCTCCCGCAGCGGGGCAAACAGCACATCACCGGCGCGGGATACGCCGCCGCCCACCATGAACATCTCCGGGTCCACGGTGGCGGCAATGGTCGCCAGCGCCATGCCAAGGGTATCGGTCATCTCGTCCACCTCGCGGGCGGCAAGGGCGTCGCCATTGCGGGCGGCATCAAACACGTCCTTGGCGGCAAACTCGGTGCCGCGCAGGGTGCAGGGGGTGTCCGGGTTCTCGTCCAGCAGCTTCTTCATGCAGCGCACAACGCCCGTAGCACTGGAATACTGCTCCAGACATCCGTGCTTGCCGCAGCCGCAGGCGGCGGTCTCGTGGCGGTCCACCGTGATGTGGCCGATCTCGCCGCCGGCACCGTGGGTGCCATCGATGACCTTGCCGTTGACGATGACGCCGCCGCCCACGCCGGTGCCCAGCGTGACCATGACTGCGCTGCGGCAGCCCTTGGCTGCACCCATCCAGATCTCGCCCAGAGCAGCCACGTTGGCGTCATTGCCCACAAGGACCCGGATGCCGCCCAGCATGGTGCTCAGCTCTTCGGCTACATTATGCTTGCCCCAGCCGCCGAGGTTTGCGCAGATGATGGGCACAATGCGGCTGTCCAGCACAGGGCCGGGCACGCCCACGCCCACGCCTTCCACCTGAGCGGCGGCAAGGCCTTTTTCCTGCATCTTGCCCTGCACGGCAGCGGCCAGATTTTCCAGAATGTGTTCACCGGCGTTGGAGGTGTCGGTGGGAACTTCCCACTTTTCCAGCAGCTCGCCGGTGGTCTTGAACAGGCCGATCTTGGCGGTGGTACCGCCCAGATCGATGCCGAATGCGTATTCCTTCATAGTTCATTTACCCCTTCTGCGGCCCGGGACCGCATTTTTCATTCATACAAGTCAGTATAGCACACCCGCTCCGAAAAGAGCAGTGCCGCTGCGGATTTTCATGCAAACAGACGGAAAACGCAACGGATATTTGGCACAAATGCCAGTGCTCACCGCACGGTGTTGGTCAGGCTGCCAATGCCGTCGATCTCACAGCGCACCGTGTCGCCGGGCTTCAGGAACTGCGGCGGGTCCATGCCCATGCCCACGCCTGCCGGGGTGCCGGTGGCAATGATGGTGCCGGCCTTCAGGGTCATGCCCTGAGTCAGCTCGTGGATCACGTGGTCGATATCAAAGATCTGCAGGCCGGTGTTCGAGTCCTGCCGCTTTTCGCCGTTGACAAAGCTGCGGATGCCGAGCTTGGGCGGGTAGGTGTCGAATTCGTCTGCGGTAACGATGCAGGGGCCGATGGGCGTGAAGCCGTCCAGACTTTTGCCGAAATACCACTGCTTGTGGGCGGTCTGCACATCGCGGGCGGAAACGTCGTTCAGGATGGTGTAGCCGAACACATAGTCTTTTGTCTGCCCGGCGGGCACATCCCTGGCATCTTTGCCCAGGACCACAGCCAGCTCGCATTCGTAGTCCAGCTTCTGCACAAGGTCAGTGTGAGCTTCAATAAAGCCGCCGTCCGGCACAGCGCGGGAAACGCGCTTGGAAAAATAAATGGCATCCTGATGTTTGGTTGCAAAGGCATCGGCAGAGTATTTCTCCGCTTCGTCCGAGTGGGCCATGTAGTTGATGCCAAGGCACACCACATCCTGCGCCGGGCAGGGAATAGGGCTTTGCAGCTGCACGGCATCCACGGGCAGGGCCGGGATGCCCGCAATGGCAAGCTGCAGGCCTGCCCGCACCTGCGGGGTCAGAAAGGGGATGGCATCGGACAAGGTTTCATAGGAAAGGCCCAGCCAGCTCAGCGGCCAGATCTGTGTGCCGTCGGCAGAAAGAATGGCCGGATCTTCTACGCCGTCCGGCAGGCGGCAGGTGACAAAACGCATTTCAGTTTCCTCCCTCAGTGGCGGTAGGCGATGGCGTTCTGGATGCGGTCGGCCTCAGCCTGCCCGGCCAGCTGGCGCACCAGCTCCAGCGCAAAGGGGATGGCACCGCCCAGACCGTAGCTGGTGGTGATATTGCCGTCCACTACCACTTCGGTGTCCAGCACCTCGGCACCGGCCAATTTGTCTTGGAAACCGGCGTGCGCCGTGGCTTTTCTGCCCTCCAGCAGGCCGAGAGATGCCAGCACGCTGGGTGCTGCGCAGATGGCAGCTACCTTTTTGCCGCTCTTTGCAAAGGAAACGCAGGTGTCGGTAACGGTCTTGTTGGCGGCAAGGTTCGGGGTGCCGGGGATGCCGCCGGGCAGCACCACCATGTCCACATCCGAATAATCCACCTCTTCGGCCAGTGCGTCGGCGGTGATATGCACCTTGTGGCTGCTCACGATCTCGCGGCTGCCGGATGCGCTGGCCACGGTCACCTCCACCTTGGCGCGGCGCAGCAGATCGACCACCAGCAGGGCTTCACATTCCTCGGTGCCCTCGGCAAAAAATACAACAGCTTTGCTCATAAAAATCAAACCTCCCTGATTTCTGATGAAGACGGCGCATCTGCGCCGCATGAGGAAAAACGATAGAAGTGCCCCGCTGGCGTGGGGACTTCTGCCTTCCCGGTTGAATGATAAAAGCCGCATACCGCACGGGCGGCACGCGGCATGGTTTGTGTGGAAGTTCAGTTTTGATCGTCGGCAGCTTTTTCCGCTTCCAGCAAGGCGCGTAACACGCTGTCGTTGGCACTCAGCACCCGGCTTACCCGGCTGATGATGGCGCTGGATGCACCGGTCTTATCCATGATCTCGGTGTAGATGCGCTTGTCCACCAGCATTTCGGCAATGTTGTAGCGCTGCTCCATTGCGCTCAGCTCGGAATAGCTGCACACATCCTGTAAAAAACGGTAGCACTGTTCCGGGGTCTTGAGCTGCAAAAATGCCTGATACAGACCGGACTGGCCGGTAGGATGATCTTTTGCCATGTTGTTCTCCTTTTTTGCAGATGCCGCCCACAGGCAGACACTTTATTACACTACACCAGTGTAGTACAAACGGGGAGAAATTTCAATAGCATTTGCGGCTTTTTAGCCCAGCGTGTGCTCAAATACCACTTCGTCCCGGGGGACGGTGCCGTTTTCCTGCTCGGCGGGCTTTAAATTGCGGTAGCGCAGGGCCTTGAAGAACTGCTGCACCGGCAGGGCCTTGGCGTGCACGGTGCACCACACACGGCCCTTGCCCTCGCCGCGGGCCAGCCGCTCGCAGGAGAGCACGATGTCCCGGCCCAGTGCCTTGCCGCGGTATTCGGGCCTGAGGTACAGGTGCATCAGGTGCAGGGCGGTGTTCTCCATCTTCCACGCAAAGTAGCCGATGGTCTTGCCGCCCAGAACCACGAGGAAGTAGTTCACATCGTTGTCGATGTCCTCCTCAATGGCATCGGCGCTCTGCAGCTCTTCCACAAGGGTGTCCAGCTGTTTTGCGGGGTAATAGCGCTTGTACACCTCATGCCAGAGTTCACTGGCAAGGTCGGCGGTGGCGTGGATATATTTGGCCTTGGCGACCAGCTTGTAATCAGGCTTCATAGTTCTCCTTACACTTTTACGATATAATCCGGCTTGCGGGGTGCTGCGGGCTTGGGGTCTGCAGCAGGGTAGCCCAGAATGCAGTGGCCGATGCCGACCCAATCGCCCTCGATGCCCCACTGCCGGAGCAGGGCCTTGCCCTCTTCTGTTTCAAACTCTTCCTTTGCGCGGTTGATCCAGCAGCTGCCCAGCCCCAGCGAAGCTGCAGCCAGCATCAGGTTGCCCATGACAAGGCTGCCGTCGGGTACGGCATTTGCGGCGTGAGCATCGGCCAGCACCACCAGAATGGTGGGAGCGCCGTACATGGGGTCGGTGTCCCTGCCCATGACAGCGGCGTTCATGCGGGTGAGCTGGGCGCGGGCGGCAGCGTCCTGCACGACCACGATCTTTGCGCTCTGGCGGCCCATGGCGCTGGCGGCGTAGGTGCCGGCTTCCAGCACGGCATCCAGTTCTTCGTTTGTGATCTGCTCCGGCTTATAGGCACGGCAGCTGCGGCGGTTTTTGATGGTTTCCAAGGTTTCGTTGGTCATAGCAATTCCCTCCCTTAAAACATGTGCCTTTATTGTATCACAAGACAGGCCGGAGTGTAAAGAAATTCCCTGCAGAGACGGTTTTGTTGCGCGTAAACGTTATCGTTGCGGGAATCATGTCAAAATGCACAATAAAACGTAAAAAGATTATGGAAAAGCATTCTTGCTGCCAAAGGACAAATACGCTATAATAGGGCTACCAAACTGGAAAGGAGTCGTGCTCTATGGCAAAGGCATCACAGGCAGTCATTCTGGAAAATGAATTTTATATCATCAAAGCCCCCAATGGAAAGGTACTGGAAGTAAAGAACTTCAACACCGAGAACGGCGCGGCCATCCAGCTGTGGAGCTATGCAGGCCATCCGTGGCAGCAGTGGCAGTTCGTGGATGCAGGCGAGGGCCGCTGGCGCATCTGCAACCGCTTTACCGGCAAGATGATGGATCTGGCCCTTGGCGGTGTGGTGGAGGGCACATGGCTGCACCAGTGGGACCGCACCAGCGGGCTGAGTCAGTGCTGGGCGCTGGAGCCCACCCGCAGCGGGCGCACCCGCATCCGCAATGTGCTGGCGGATAAATACATCGACCTTGTGGGCATGAACACCGCCAACGGTGCACAGGCCCAGATCTGGAACTTTGTGGCCGGCGGCAATCAGGAGTGGACGCTGGAACGCATCGATCCGGACACCGCCCAGAGCGGCCGCCGCGCTGAGGAGGCCAAAGACCCGCAGCCCACGCCCAGCCAGCGCAAGCATCAGAACGACCTTGTGCGCAAGCTGAACAATGCGGGCAAGGGAAGAGCAAGCCGGAAGGGGCAATGATTTTAAATTGCCGCCGCGTTGCTCTGGCATATTCAGAGGAAAAAGTTATTTTTGGTTTGCACCCCCGGCAAAGCCTGCGGGCTTTGCCGGGGGTGTTTTTTCACGGGAGGGGCCGCAGCGAAAAACGGCATTTTCCACAAAAACAAGATCAAAAGGAGAACTCAATGAATCTAGGAGCCTTCATGAACCCGGAATTTCCCATTTTCAGCACCACGCTGTGCTATCTGGAACGGGACGATGCCTACCTGATGCTGCACCGCATCAAAAAGCAGGACGACTACAACCACGACAAATGGATCGGTGTAGGCGGAAAGTTTGAGCGGTTTGAAAGCCCGGAGGACTGCCTGCTGCGGGAAGTGAAGGAGGAGACCGGCCTGACGCTGAAGCGCTTCCGCGCCCGGGGTCTGCTGACCTTTATTTGGGGCAACATGACCGAGTTCATCCACCTGTACACCGCTGATGAATGGACGGGCGAGATGGTGCAGGGCGATGCCTGCAGGGAAGGCGTGCTGGAATGGGTGCCGAAGGATAAGGCGGCTGAACTGCCCATCTGGGAGGGCGACAAAATCTTCTTCCGGCTGCTGAATGAGGAACGGCCTTATTTCTCCCTCAAGCTGGTGTATGAAGGCGACACCCTCACGCAGGCAGTGCTGGACGGGAAACGAATCGTTTGAGCGCTTCCTGTGCAGAGCGTAGGCGTGTGGGTTGGGTTTAATGGCTTTTGAAAAATGTATCGCCGCTGGGTACGTTCTCTTTTGCGTGCCAAAAGAGAACCAGAAAGGACGGCGGTGCCCGCAGGGCATGAAAGCCCCAGTGGGGCTTTTAAGCCGTAGACCGGTTTGCGCAGCAAATGCCGCGTGTTCAGCGCGGCAAGGTCTCCGCTACTTTCGAGGCGCGGGAGGCGGCGGGTTGCGGCTCCCTGCGTCTGCTTCGTGCCTTGCGCGGCACTCGCATCCTGCAGGCCGCTGCCCCAACAGCTCCTCCCTGTTTCGGCCGCTGGCCGCGGTCGTCGCCGTTGCAAACTAAGGGCTGCTCGCCCCTAGTAACCCCAAAGCAGTTGGGCTCCATACAAAAAATCCAAGTCGCTGCGCTAGAGGATTTTTTGTGTTGCGCCGATTTTGAGTCGCTTACGCGACGAACCGTGCGGGCAAGCTTGTGCTCCATCTGCTGCGCGACAGCTGCAGGCTGACGGTAGCAAAAGGCTGTTCACCGCCCGGCCCCTTATCGTGAAAAGGCAACGCCGGAATGACCGCAGTCATTCCGGCGTTGCTATATATAAAAATATTTTTCCGCTGATATTGTCAGAGCGAAGCGGAGACAATTCTAAAAGTTAGTTCAGCTTCAGGTCGCCCTCTTTGATCCAGCCCAGCTTGCGCTCGATCTCGCAGAAGATCACACTCAGCACGGCGGGCAGAACAAAGCACAGCAGCACCATGGCAGCCCAGTCCATCGGGGTGATGGCGGCTTTGGTACCGGCGGCAATGTCGCTGACCCAGCCGGTGTACACGCCGATCTGGCCCACCAGACCGCAGGTGCCCATGCCGGAAGAGACAGCGGCACCGTTCATCTCAAAGTGGAACACACAGGTGGCCAGCGGGCCGGTGATGGCACTGGCCAGTGTGGGCGCGATCCAGATACGGGGGTTCTTGACGATGTTGCCCATCTGCAGCATGCTGGTGCCAAGGCCCTGACTGACCAGACCGCCCACACCGTTCTCCTTGTAGCTCATCACGGCAAAGCCGATCATCTGGGCGCAGCAGCCTGCTACGGCGGCACCGCCGGCAAGGCCGGTCAGACCCAGCGCGGCGCAGATGGCGGCAGAGGAAATGGGCAGGGTCAGCGCCACGCCCACAATGACGGATACCAGAATGCCCATGACCAGCGGAGCCTGTTCGGTGGCCCACATGATCAGGGTGCCCACCTGACTTGCGGCAGCGCCAATGGGTGCGGCGATCAGCATGGAAAGGCCCACGCCGGAAAAAATGGTCACCAGCGGGGTCACGAGGATGTCCACGCGGGTCTCCTTGCTCACGGCCTTGCCCAGTTCGGAAGCCACGATGGCAATGATGAGCACGGCCAGCGGGCCGCCTGCGCCGCCCAGAGCATTGGCCGAGTAGCCTACGGTGATCAGGCTGAACAGCACCAGCGGCGGGCAGTGCAGCGCCCAGCCAATGGCGCAGGCCATGGCCGGGCCGCTCATGGCCGTGGCGTAACCGCCAAGGTCTACCAGCACGTCAAGGCCGGTCTGCTGGCCCAGCGTCTTGATGATGGTGCCGATCAGCAGGCTGGCAAACAGGCCCTGTGCCATGGCACCCAGCGCTTCAATGAGATAGCGCTGCGGGGTGATGACGATATCCTTGCGTTTTAAGAAATCTTTCACATTTGACATGAGAAACTGCCTTTCTGTTTCAAGATGGTGGATTCAATGCAAAAACTGCATGTCAAGTATAATACCATACACATGTCAAGACAACAAGACAAAATGCTGATTTTGCTGGAAATATCTGCAATTTTTGGCTTTGTGCAATGTTTTTGCGGGCTGAGACGTATCTGTTTTGGAGCATTTTCTGATACCGGGGCGGCAGCTTTTCGGAGCTGCGCTTTGCAGTGTGCGGTAATTGACGGGGGCTTGCCCGCGGGTGTATACTGAAAGAGTATTGAGAAGATGAAACGCTGCCCTTTTTGCGAAGGGCGGCATCCCGATAAAAATGCATGAGGTTTGGAGCACAGCATGAAAAAAACGTTCTGGAATAAACTGACTGCCCGCGGCACCCGCGGCAAAACGCGGTGCGCAGCGGCAGTTCTGGCATTGGCAATGACCTTTTCAATGGGCGCACCGCTGGCACTGGCTGCACAGCCGGAAGAAAGTACCGCGGCAGTGACCGAGACTGTTTCTGCACAGCAGGAAACGGCAATGCCCACCCTGCAGACGGAGACCCCGGAGCTTGCTGCACAGGACCCGGAAGCGCCGCCTGTACAGGCCACTGAAGCGGAGGAGAACAGCACGAACCAGCACACGCCGGAAAACAGCGTGGTGCTGACACCGGAAGAGATCCGTGCCGCGCTGGATGCCGGTGCCATGGATGCCGCCGAGGCCCAGTGCATCGACCTGAGCGATGAGAACGGCTTTTTCAGCTGGCTGCTCAATTTCCTGTTCGGCTGGCTGGGCAAGAGCGATACGGAGCCAGTCTATTCCGGCTGGCGCACCTCCGGCGGCAAGACCTACTACTACAGCCAGACCACCAACAAACCGGTGACCGGCATCCAGTGCATCGACAATAAACTCTATTACTTCAATGCGGATGGTGTGTTGGAAAATGGCAAGACCTTCGGTGTGGATGTTTCCAAGTATCAGAAGAACATCGACTGGAAACAGATCAAAAAGGCAGGCGTGAGCTTTGTGATCGTCCGCATCGGCTACCGCGGCTATGGTGCTTCCGGCACGCTGGTGCTGGACCCCATGTTCGAGGAGCATTTCACCAATGTGAAGAATGCGGGCCTGAAGGTGGGTGTGTATTTCTTCAGTCAGGCCACCACCGAGGAGGAAGCCAAGGAGGAAGCCTTTGCCTGCGCCTACGTACTGAACGGACGCAAGCTGGATTACCCCATCTTCTTTGACACCGAAGCATCCGGCGCTTCCAATGGTTCCGGCCGTGCCGACGGTCTGGGTATGGAGGACCGCACCAAGTGCGCCATCGCCTTCTGTGAGGAGGTCAAGGCACAGGGCTACAAACCCGGTGTGTATGCTTCTACCCTGTGGTACCGCAAGCGTGTCAATCTGAACAGCCTGAAAAAATATACCATCTGGAACGCGCATTATGGTGTTGCCAGCAGCCCCATCGACTGCGCCCTGTGGCAGGGCACCTGCACGGCACGCCTGCCCGGCTATAAGGGCGATATGGACGTGAACATCAGCTACATCGGATAAGTGAGGAAACTGCAATGGACCGCATTCGCCTGATCGCATCGGACATGGACGCGACCCTTCTGGACGAGTACAGCCAGTTGCCGCCAAAGTTTACCGAGACCATCCGTGCACTGGCCGGGCAGGGCATCTTGTTTGCCGCCGCCAGCGGGCGGCCTCTGTACACACTGGAAACGATGTTCCCCGATCTGCTGGAGGAGATCATTCTCATTGGCGACAACGGCGGCGCTGCCCGCTGGAAGGGGAAAGACCTGTTTGTGTCCGAAATGCCTGCCGAGGGCTGGCGGCAGCTAGCCCGCAGCACAAAGCAGGCCGGAGACGTGGGCCTTTTGTGCGGACTGCAGGCGGCCTACGCGGAAAAGCAGGACGAGAAATACGATAAAGTTTTCAAAAATTTTTATACCCGGGTGGAATACGTGGATGATCTGACTGCGGTGGAAGCGGCGGCGGATAAGTTTACCGTCTATCTGCCCAACGACGACTCGCAGAAAGCCTTCGACCGGATCTACGGCGCATTCCACACCGGAAATGGCGGTGCATTCTCGGTGGCAGTGGCGGGCAGAAACTGGGTGGACGTGATGAACCCAGGTGTGCACAAGGGTGCAGCACTGGCAAAGGTGGGTGCACTGCTGGGCATTCCGGCCGACAGCATGATGGCCTTTGGTGACACCTACAACGATGCCGAGATGCTCACCACCGCGAAGTACGGCTTTTTGATGGAGAACGGCAGCGGACCGCTGCGGGCGCAGGTGCCGTTTCTGGCACCGTCCCACCGGGAATACGGCGTGATGCAGGTGCTGAAACAGGTGCTCCGCCAGAACGGCGAAGTCTCGCCGGAGGATTTTGTGAAAGCGCACGGAGACGTGACGATTTAGAATTGTCTCCGCTTCACTCTAACAATAATAGAGGAAATAATTATTTTTAGTATTGCAAATCAGCCAGACCTGCGGGTCTGGCTGATTTGCTTTTTCACGGGAAGGGGACGTAACGGGTAGCGGTATTTTGCTGCTGTCGGTTTGCAGCCGTCGTGCAGCAGAAAAAATGCATTTTCCGGCAGCGACTCTTTTTGTAAAAATGCGTTTGGAGCGGCCCGCAGGCCACTCCAAACGCGAAAACAAAATAATATTTCCGCTGAATATGCCCAGAGTGAAACGGCGGGCATTTTAAATCGTCATAACCTGCCCGAACTCTGAATAAATTGTTCTCAGAGCAATAAACAGGCTGGGGAGGCATGGGGATATGTTTGTAGTCACGTTAAGCAAAACGAGCCTGAAAAAACTGGGTCTGGGTGCCATGTGCTGCGCACTGGTGGTGGGCAGTGCTCTGCTGGGCCGGTTCATCAGCAACCGCACCGTTGCGGTCTCTGCGGCGGTGAACAAAATTGAGAGTGCACAGGACATCCAGACATGGTTCACCGGCTACGGTCTGGATGTGGACGGCGCATCCATCACGGCAGACAAGGTTAAGATCCCCCGCAAGTGGGATGACAGCTTTTCGGCCTTCAACGGGGTGGTGCAGCAGAGCGGCATGGACCTTGCACGCTACAAGGGCAAGACCGTGGAAAAATGGACGGCGCTGATCCCGGCGGCAAGCAGCGGCGAGACCAGCCGCTACGGCGTGCTGTTGGTGTACCGCAAAAAGGCCGTGGGAGCTTACCTGCTGGAACGGCCCTCCGGCGTTGTGGTGGGCCTGAAAGACATGCAGGCCGCCATGGCGGAAACTGAGGCAAAGCAGACTTCCGGCGAGGACTACGAGGGCGACTGGGGTGAGCGCCACGACGAAGAGCTGACCGGCAGCGAACCGGCACAGCAGACCTCCGGCGAGGACTACAGCGGCGATTGGGGCGAACGCCATGACGAGGAATTGACCGCCCAGCAGACCTCCGGTGAGCCGGATGCCGTGCCGCAGGCTGTGCCTTATACAGAACTGCCGCTGGATGCCGAGGGATATCCGGTGGAATAAGCACCGGAACGACCTGCCAAAGCCGGAAACGACCGGGAACAGCTTCGGGTTTTGATGCAAAATCAGGTCGCAATTTGCCTAAAATTTGCGCACAAGCAGAAGAAAAAGTGAAATTCGTGCATTTTTGTCACATTTGTATGTTCAATTGTACCAAAATTTTGCATAAAAAATTAGCAATATGAAATGGTGAAAAATTCCCGGCAAGGGTTTATAATAGATGTATCAACCGTGCCGCGGCTCGGCCGCGTCTGGTGCAAGTGCAGAAGCGCCGCACGGGATCAAGTAAGGAGAAAATGATTATGAAGGAATTCCAGTATACCGTTAAGGATGCATGCGGCATCCACGCTCGTCCCGCCGGCCTGCTCGTCAAGACCGTCAAGGGCTTTGCCAGCAGCGCTACCCTGGAGAAGGACGGCAAGAGCTGCGATATGCGCAAGCTGATGGCTCTGATGGGCATGGGTGTAAAGCAGGGTGAGACCGTTACCGTCAAGGTCGAGGGCGACGACGAGGAAGCTGCAGCAGCAGCCATCCAGAAGTTCCTGACCGAGAACGTCTGATTCCGCAGTTAAGATGAGGAAGGCCCTCGCGGGTGAGCTGCGGGGGCTTTTTTTGGACTGTCGGAGCAGTGCGGCCCCGGCACAGATGAAGAAGGAGTAGTGTGCAATGCAGGTAGGCACCGGTAAGAGCGTCCTGAATGGCATCGCCATCGGCAAGCTCAAGATCTACAAGAAAAAGGATACTGCTATTTCCACCGCCCCTGTGGCAGATACTGCCGCAGAACTGGAGCGTTTTGAAGCTGCCCGCCAGAAGGCCATTGAGCAGCAGACCGCCCTGTACGAAAAGGCACTGGCAGAAGCCGGCGAGGACATCGCCGAGGTGTTCAACATCCACGCCATGATGCTGGATGACGACGACTTTGTGGACGCCATCAAGGAGATCATCAACAGCCAGAAAAAGTGTGCCGAGTACGCCGTCAAGACGGCAGGCAACAATCAGGCTGCGGTGTTCGCCGCCATGGACGACCCGTATCTGCAGGCCCGCAGCGCCGATGTGCTGGACATTGCGCAGGCCATGCTGGACATTCTGCAGGGGGTGGACAACGCCAGCCTGCAGGGCACCGAGCCCAGCATTCTGGTCGCGGAGGATCTGGCCCCGTCTGAGACCGTCCGCATGGATAAGAGCCTGCTGCTGGGCTTTATCACCCGTGAGGGCAGCTCCAACAGCCACACCGCCATTCTGGCCCGCAGCATGAACATCCCTGCCCTGATCCAGTGCAAGGATATTCAGGACGACTGGGACGGCAAGATGGCGGTCATCGATGGCTACAACGCCTGCGTTTACGTTGAACCCACCCCCGACCTGCTCAAGAGCCTGAAGAAGCGCCAGCAGGAAGATCAGAAGAAGCAGGCCCTGCTGCAGGAGCTGAAGGGCAAGCCCAACACCACGCTGGACGGCAAGACCATCAATGTCTTTGCCAACATCGGCGGCATGAGCGATGTGGGTGCTGTGCAGCAGAACGATGCCGGCGGCGTGGGCCTGTTCCGCACTGAGTTCGTCTACCTGAACTGCAAGGACTTCCCCACCGAGGACTACCAGTTCGAGGCCTACAAGCAGGTGGTGGAGAGTCTGGCTCCCCGCAAGGTGGTCGTCCGTACCTGTGACATCGGTGCCGATAAGACCGTCGATTACATGAAGCTGGATCACGAGGAGAACCCCGCTCTGGGCTACCGCGCCATCCGCATCTGCCTGACCCGCAGGGACTTCTTCAAGACCCAGCTGCGCGCTCTGCTGCGTGCTTCTGCCTACGGCAACATGAGCATCATGTTCCCCATGATCACCAGCCTGCGGGAGCTGCAGGATGCCAAGGCTGTTCTGGAAGAGTGCCGCGCAGAACTGACCGCCGAGGGCGTGAAGATGGGCCAGAACATCGAGGTAGGCACCATGATCGAGACCCCCGCCGCTGTGCTGATTGCGGACGAGCTGGCTGCCGAGTGCGACTTCTTCTCCATCGGCACCAACGACCTGACCCAGTACACCTGTGCGCTGGACCGCCAGAATGCAAAGCTGGAGCCGTTCTTCAACCCGCACCATCCCGCTGTGCTGCGCGCCATCAAGATGACCATTGAGGCGGGCCACCGCCACGGCATCTGGGTGGGCATCTGCGGTGAGCTGGGTGCCGACACCGCCCTGACCGAGACCTTCCTGCGCATGGGCGTGGACGAGCTGTCCATGAATGCCAAGAGCATCCTGCCGGTGCGCAAGATCATCCGCAGCGTGGACCTGAGCAAGCCTTCTGAGAAGTAATTCATCCGAGAATCCCGGTTTACCGTTCCCATAAAGCTCCCCGGCAGGGCATCCCGCTCTGCCGGGGTCTTTCTATACCGGGCAAAAGTTTTCGGAAAATACTTTAAAACGATAAAGCGAAATGCTATACTATAAGCTATAACAGGGTATGCAGGTGTCCAGCGCTGCCCATGGAGGACCGTTATGACTCAGTTTTTGATACGTCTTTTCATCCGCCAGCCCGACCATGCGCAGGACCCTAAGGTGCGCGCCGCCTACGGCAACCTTGCCTGCTGGGTGGGCGTGGCATGCAACCTGCTGCTGTGTCTGGGCAAGCTGACCGTGGGCACTCTGTTCGGCTCCATTGCCATCATGGCAGATGCCCTGAACAACCTGTCGGATGCCTCGTCCAACGTGGTCAGTCTGGTGGGCTTCAAGCTGGCCGGCAAGGCCCCGGACGCAGAGCATCCCTTCGGCCATGCCCGGTATGAATATCTGGCGGGGCTGGTAGTCAGCGTGACCATTCTCGGCATCGGCTTTTCGCTGCTGAAGGAATCTGTGGTCAAGGTGCTGCACCCCACCCCGGTGATGTTCAGCTGGCTCACGGTGGCCGTGCTGATCGCATCCATCCTCGTCAAGCTGTGGATGAGCGGCTTCAACCGCACCATCGGGCGCATCATCGGCTCCGAAACCCTCATTGCCACTGCTGCGGACAGCCGCAACGATGTGCTGAGCACCAGCGCGGTGCTCATTGCAGCGGTGCTGTGCCGCGTGACCGGCTGGGACGTGCTGGATGGCCTGATGGGTGTAGGCGTGGCGGCGTTCATCCTGATCTCCGGCTGGGGCCTTGTGATGGATACGCTCAGCCCGCTGCTGGGCGAAAGCCCCAGCGAGGATCTGGTGGACCACATCGAGCAGAAGGTGCTCTCCTATCCCGGCGTGCTGGGAATGCACGATTTGATGGTGCACGACTACGGCCCGGGACACCAGTTCGCCTCCCTGCATGTGGAACTGCCTGCCGAGCAGGACCCGCTGGAGGCACACGACCTGATCGACAACATTGAACGGGATTTTCTAAAGAATGACCGGCTTTTGGTTACCATCCACTACGACCCCATCGTTACCTCGGATGCTGCCGTGGGCGTGCTGCGCGCCCGCCTGACCGAAAAGCTGCGCCAGCTCGACCCGGCCCTTTCGCTGCACGATCTGCGCATCGTGCCGGGCAGGACCCACACCAACGTGCTGTTCGATCTGGTGCTGCCGGCAGGCTATGCAGGGGATAAGGTAGAGCTGCTGGAACAGCTGGAACAGTTCATCAAGGAACAGGATACAGCCTACAGCTGCATCATCAAGGTGGAGCAGAGCTATACGGCTGCCCACAAATAAACTCTCGGGGGAAAGTATTATGCTGAACGAGACTTATCGCGCGATGCTCGGCAATAAGAGCGTCATCCGCGAGACCTTTATGTACGGCAAGCAGCGTGCTGCCGAGATCGGATATGAGAACGTGTTCGATTACTCGCTGGGTAACCCCAGCGTGCCCTGCCCGCAGGAGTTCACTGCCGCCATGCAGGATCTGCTGACCAACGAAGAGCCGGTAAACCTGCACGGCTACTGCCCCAGTCAGGGCGACCCGGGCTTCCGCATCGATGTGGCAGCGCACCTGACAAAGACCTTTGGCCTGCCCTATGAGCAGAAGCACATCTTCCCCACCACCGGTGCGGCGGGTGCCATTGCCCATGCCATCCGTGCGGTCACGCAGCCCGGCGACGAGGTGCTCACCTTTGCGCCCTACTTCCCGGAGTACGGCCCCTATGTGGCGGGCACCGGGGCAGTCCTCAAGGTGGTGCCGCCGCAGGCACCGACCTTCCAGCCCAATCTGGACGCATTCGAGCAGATGATCGGCGAAAAGACCACCTGTGTGCTCATCAACACCCCCAACAACCCCACCGGCGTGGTCTACTCTGCCGGGACGCTCACCCGCATGGCAGGGATCCTGACCGAGAAGAGCAGGGCGTTTGGCCACAACATCTTCCTCGTCAGCGATGAGCCCTACCGGGATATCGCATTCGACGGCAAAAAGGTGCCCTATCCGGCGGCGTTCTACCCCCACACTCTCACCTGCTTCTCCTATTCCAAGAGCCTGAGCCTGCCCGGCGAGCGCCTTGGCTATGTGGCGGTGCGTCCGGGCTGTGAGGGTGAGGATGTGCTGGTGGACATGATGGCCCAGATCTCCCGCTTCACCGGCCACAACTGCCCGCCCAGCATCATCCAGCGGGCCGTAAGCCGCTGTCAGGATGTGACCAGTGATCTGAGTGTGTATGAGACCAACATGAACCTGCTGTACGATAAGCTCACCGCGCTGGGCTTTGAGGTGGAGCGCCCCGGCGGTACCTTCTACATCTTCCCCAAGGCTCTGGAAGAGGATGCCAACGCTTTCTGCATGAAGGCCCGGGAGTTTGACCTGCTGCTGGTGCCCAGCGACAGCTTCGGTGTCAAGGGCTATGTGCGCCTTGCCTACTGCATCGATACCGAAAAGGTCAAGCGCAGCCTGCCGGCCCTTGAAAAGCTGGCAGCCGCTTACCGCAAATAAACATTCTGCCGAACTGCCCGCGCGGCATCTGGCAGTGCAGCGCGGCTGGAGAAACGATCCAAAGAGAGGAAAGGGAACCCTGCTATGGAAAAGATCAAAATGACCACGCCCCTCGTCGAGATGGACGGCGACGAAATGACCCGCATTCTGTGGAAGATGATCAAGGACGAACTGATCCTTCCGTTTGTGGACCTCAAGACCGAATATTACGATCTGGGCCTGCCCAACCGCGACGCTACCGCCGACAAGGTGACCATGGATGCCGCCCTTGCCAACAAGAAGTACGGCGTTTCGGTCAAGTGCGCCACCATCACTCCCAATGCCCAGCGCATGGACGAGTATAAGCTGCATGAGATGTGGAAAAGCCCCAACGGCACCATCCGCGCGGTGCTGGACGGCACCGTGTTCCGCGCACCCATCATGATCGACAGCATCAAGCCGGTGGTCAAAAACTGGAAAAAGCCCATCACCATTGCCCGCCACGCCTACGGCGATGTGTACAAGTGCACTGAGTTCCGCATCCCGGGTGCAGGCAAGGCTGAACTGGTGTTCACCGGTGCCGATGGCTCTGAGCAGCGCGCCACCGTGTTTGACTTTGAGGGCGCTGGCGTTCTGCAGGGCCAGTACAACAAGGATGATTCCATCCGCAGCTTTGCCCGCAGCTGCTTCAACTACGCACTGGATGTGAAGCAGGATCTGTGGTTCGGCGCAAAGGATACCATCTCCAAGAAGTACGACCACACCTTCAAGGATATCTTCCAGGAGGTGTACGATGCCGAGTATAAGGCAAAGTTCGAGGCCGCAGGCATCACCTACTTCTACAGCCTCATTGACGATATCGTTGCCCGCGTCATTCGCAGCGAGGGCGGCTTTGTCTGGGCCTGCAAGAACTACGACGGTGACGTGATGAGCGATATGGTCTCCACCGCCTTTGGCTCTCTGGCAATGATGACCAGCGTGCTGGTCAGTCCGGACGGCAAGTATGAGTTCGAGGCCGCCCACGGCACCGTCACCCGCCATTACTACAAGTACCTGAAGGGCGAAAAGACCTCCACTAACCCCATGGCTACCATCTTTGCGTGGTCTGGCGCGTTCAAGAAGCGCGGTGAACTGGACGGCCTGCCGGAGCTGGTGAAGTTTGGCGAGGCACTGGAAGCCGCCAGCCTGCAGACCCTGAACGACGGCATCATGACGAAAGACCTGTGCGGTCTGGCTGAGGGCATCACCCCCACCGCTGTGGACAGCGAGGGCTTTATCAAGGCCATCCGCACCCGTCTGGAAGCCAAGCTGGCATAATCATCTCTTTGTGACATAAAAAGAAAGACCGGAACTGTAAGTGCGACCTACAGCTCCGGTCTTTTTCGTTAAAATGATGCGAACGAGCCTTGAATGTACCCGACAAAGAATGCAATAAATGTGCTGATGAGAATGCAGCCAAGCCACAAAAGGTCTGCGAGAAGCCGTTTGCCGGTCAACTGCTGGATGGTCTTTGAATAATCCAAAGCAAACCACAGCATGGCAGCAGAAAACAGAATGGAGGTCCAATGAAGCCGAAAAGACAGCACCATGCTGAGAAGCACATAATTGATAAGCGTGTAAAAAATACTTCGCAAAAGAAGTTCTGGGAGAGCAGAATACTTCTTTTTCATAAAAGCTCCTTTCTGGATTTATAAATGCAGTGCATCCAATACTTCGTTTACGACCTCCAACGATATCTGCCCCGGTGCACTGGCCTGCCCGGGATTGGCAAAGGTCATGGCGGAGCCAAGGGCTTCGCCGGAAAGGCGGCTCACAGCGCCCAAAGCCCCCATGCTCATGGTGATGATGGGAGTCTCCGGATGCCGGTCGGCCATTTCAGCGGTGGCAGCCAGAAGCTCCAGCACATCGGCACGGCTCTGGGGCATCACAGCCAGCTTGGGCAGGTCGGCACCGGCTCGCTGCATCTGCATCATGCGGGAGACGAGCTCCGTGCGAGGAGGCGTTTTATGGAAATCGTGGCTGGAACACACCACCGCAGCCCCGGCGGTGTGGGCTTCTTCGATCAGCGCGGGAAGCTCTGCGCCTGCGGTGAAAAATTCAATGTCGATCAGATCGGCGCAGTCGGTGGCAAGAACGACGCGGATAAAATGAAGATACTCTTCGTGAGACAGAGCGACTTTGCCGCCCTCGGCCTTTGTGCGGAAGGTGAAAAGAAGCAGCTTATCCTTTAAGGCAACACGAAGCTTTGCGGCGCAGTGCACAATGGTCGGAAAGTCTTTTGCACCTTCAAAGCAATCGATGCGCCATTCCACACAATCGGCGCGTAATGTGGAAAACTCGGCGGCCTTTTCCAGAATGGCGGCTTCCGTGGGCTCTACAATAGGAATAATAACTTTAGGGCGGCCCTCGCCAATGCAGCAGCCGCGGATATTGACACAGGACATGGCGCTTCTCCCTTATAGAATAAATATAGCTACCTTACACAGGATGCTGGGGGATAACTCCATAATACGTTTTGCCCGCCGCCTTGTCAAGAAAAAGGCATGCCCTGAAACGGGTGAAAAACAGGGAGATTCTTTATTCTGCAAAGAAATTGGAAAAAATCTGTCAAAAAGTGTTGACAAGGAGGCGGGGGTGTGGTATTATACTTGAGCGCCAAGCGCTGAGGCAAAAGAATGACTTCCGAAGCCTCAGCAGGAAGCCCTTGAAAAGAACCAATAGACGCTGAAAAGCTTTGCGGTTGCGAAAGCAATGAATCGCCTCAGTGGGGCGTTCAAGCAAACGGAGCGGTCTTGCGAAAGTAAGATGGAGGGGACTCACCCCGACAAGCTCACGGTTTGTTCTGAGAGACTTCTTGGATGTCCAAGTTCAGAAAGTTCAAAAGCTTCTAAAAAATAAGGCTTGACAAAAAACCACTTCGGTGGTAC